>ERZ824600.4263-NODE-4263-length-12740-cov-3.611115_pt1 | contig 12740 bp, 10 predicted proteins | sample MGYA00519933_ERZ824600 | MGnify/ENA primary metagenome ERZ824600 (study PRJEB31778, sample SAMEA3449178) | human gut metagenome | biome: human gut; feature: human-associated habitat; material: faeces | place: United Kingdom | collected 2010/2012 ... | reverse complement strand
GCAGCTCGTCCTCATAAACGGATTCCAGACCAGAAATGCCCAGAACATCGTTCATATTATAGTAAGTTAATTAGTAATCCTCTTTCTTTAAGTTTATCTAATTCTTCTTTACTTTGCTCTGTTAGTACAGAATTCATCATGCTTCCATCATATTTTCCTACTGTTACACAATTATCACTTTTAGATAATTCTTTAAAGGTCTTTTTTAGTTTAGAATCTATATCTTTCTCCATTTTATATGTTTTATCTAAAGTTTGTACAATATCCCCTTGTATTGTTATAGTTTCTCTTGTTATTGCTGAATTTTCACATAAAAATATTCTATAAGATACATTATCTTCATTAATCTTTGATGTAGTTTCTACATAACTTGTCTCTTTTAATACTGAATATATTTTTTCCATATCATCTTTATTACTTATTTTTATTCCATTATCTTTAGTATAAAAATAAATACTATTAATATCAAAATTTTTTGAGTATTCTAAAATATCACTTTTTACTATATTAGATTCTTTCTCATTAGATTTTGAAGTTTTAGAAGTTTCACATCCAATAATATTAAATAACATTCCAATAGATATAAAAGCTAATATTAATTTTTTCTTCATAGAAAACACTCCTTTTTCTATAATTGTAACACATTTCTATTTAGCTTTCAATATTTTTCTTTATTCCCAATTTTTCCATTCTTCTGGTTTATAACCTACTGTAGCTTTTTTTCCATTTCTAACTATTGGAGTTTTTATTAGTTTTTGATTTTCAAATACCTTTTCTTCCCTTGCACTTTCTACTAAATATTTTACAAGGGCAAGAAGGTCTTTATCCTTGCAGTTTTCATCAATCATATTTTCATATCCTTTAACAGCTTGTTTTACGCTATTAAATTCACCTCTACTCATTGGTTTTTGAGTTATATCTATAAGTTGATATTTTATTCTTCTTTCTTTAAAGTATCTTTCTGCTTTTTTAGTATCAAAGCATTTAGGTTTTCCAAATATTTGTATATTCAAAGAAATACTCCTTTCTAAAATCTTATTAATTCTTTATTAAGCTTATTTGATTTTTAATAATTTTAAATAGCTTTAAGCCCCCCTGTAACTGAATCCATAACAAAACCATAAATCTTTATATTTTTAGGAATAAGAGGATGATTTTTTAAGAATTCAACATTTTCATGTACTGAATCCTCTACAGAGTCAAAACCGCTAAGCCAAGATTCAAAATCTACTCCACAGTATTTCATCATATCTATATTTTCTGTATATCTGGTCATATGAAGCCGTGAGATAGAAGCGGCTTCTTTTTTATTTTTCTGTTCGATTGCTTTTACCAGCTCTTCATGATCGTGGAGAATCCGATTTTTTTCATTGCAACGGAAACTCAGGATTGTAGTTCTGTCAAACAGCGGAGATACGTTGTTGACAAGCTTATACCAGTATTCATTGTTACAGAAGTGATACAGCATGGAATGAAATTCTTTATCCAGACTGAATATTTTTTCTTCATCATTGCGTTTGATATAACATTTGATAAAATATTTAAGGAGGCACGTTATGTCAGGTAATAACAAAAAAATTTCATTGATTCATAAATTGGCATATGGAAGTGGAAATATGCTTGGAAGTGGAGCGCTGGCGATCAGCGGGGCATGGCTTTTGTATTTTTATACGACATTCTGCAATATGTCAGTTGTAAAAGCAACGCTTATTTTTTTCATTGCAACCTATCTGGATGTGATTCTGAATCCGTTAATGGGCTTTATCACGGATAGCTTTTACAGAACGAAGCTGGGAAGAAAATATGGCAGGAGAAGATTTTTCATTATGATTGGAATCCCTCTGATGCTTTTATATCCGATGCTTTGGGTCAAGAATATGAACTTCTTTTATTACCTTACGACCTATATTTTATTTGAATTTGTTTATACAAGTGTCATGATTCCCTACGATACACTTGCGGTAGAAATGACATCGGATTTTAATCAGAGAACATATCTGACCGGAGCCAAAGCCATGTTTGGCAAGCTGGCGAATTTCCTGGGGGCTGCAATACCTGGAATGTATATTGGAATATTTGGTAAGGATTCTCCATTGCCATTCTTTTATACCGGAGTAACTTATTGCGTAATTATGATAATTTCACTGGCATTTTTGTATTTTAATTCATGGGAAAGACCATATGAAGAAGTTGCTGACGAAGAGGTTCCTAATTTTATAGAAGGAATCAAGAAATTATTTGTTGATATTATATCCACCTTAAAAATAAAATCATTTCGTGAACATCTGGGGATGTATTTATTCGGCTTTGGTGCAGAATGGCTATTCACAGCCTGCTTTACGTATTTTATTGTATTTTGCCTGAAGCAGCCATCAACGCTTGTATCAGAACTGAACAGTATGAGCAGCATTTTACAGCTTATTTCTACGGCATTATTTATAGGTATCGTATCTAAGAAAGGCTTTACCAAACCATTTATAGGTGCTTTATCAGTCGTAATTGCGGCTATCATGTGTTATTTTGGAATTTTTGTTTTCCATACAGGTCATATGACGTTGTTGGTAGCATTTGTTACAATTATATTTGGACTGGGAACAGGCGGCGTTTGCTATATTCCATGGACAGCGTACACATTCATGGCAGATGTAGACGAGATTGTGACAAACAGAAGACGAGAAGGTGTATATGCCGGAGCCATGACTATGGCTGGTAAACTTATGAGAGCGAGCATTGTATTTATTTTAGGTCAGGTACTTGCTGCATTTGGCTTTGTATCAGGAGCTTCCGTGCAGCCTGAATCTGCAATTAATGCAATTGCGGGCGTGCTTTTAATTGGTGTTGGTGGATTGGCTGTTATTGTAATTATTTTTTCTCAAATTTTATCATGCGAAGGGAGAGATTTTATGAAAAAGGAATTATTGGGAGTAGTTATGGCAGCAGGAATGATAGCAGCACTGACAGGCTGTGGATAATCCGCTGCGGTAAAGGCAACCGCAGATGCAAATGGAAACTATCTGGTGAATGGCAGTTTTGAGGAAGCAGATTTCACAGGATGGACAGTGACCAATATCAACAATGTGACGGAAGAACTGAACATATATGATCGTGATACAGATTGCTTCGATGGTGTACAATCTCTGCATTTTTATTCGGGAAGTAACAATGTAGACTTCTATGCAGAACAGAAGGTAAGTGGACTGGAGGAAGGTTCCTATAAGCTGACCGCACACATTCAGGGAGAGGCAGCCGGGGATGATAATGCAACAGTATATTTCTATGCAATTGTTGATGGAGAAGAGTTGAGAACAGAAGGGGAACTGAACGGATATGTCAACTGGTATACAGCAGAACTTTCTGGACTTACTCCAACAGACGGAGAGATTACAGTAGGGGTTCGTGTTTCAACAGCACCAGGTGGCTGGGGAACGATTGATGATATTTCACTGGTGAAGGAGTAAGCATGGAATTTATTAAGGGCATGGATATTTCCATGGTGAAGGAATTAGAGTATTATGGAGCCTCCTATCGTTTAAATGGCAAGGAAGAAGACTTGTTCCATTTGCTGCATGAGTGTGGAACCAATATGGTGAGAATCAGGATATGGCCTGATCCATATGATGAAAAGGGCAATTCTTATGGAGGCGGGGGAAATGACTTGCAGACCACCATCGAAATTGCAAGAAGAACAGTGGAATGTGGCATGGACTTTATGCTGGATTTTCATTATAGTGATTTCTGGGCAGATCCAGCCAAGCAGGTAAAACCCAAGGCCTGGAAAGAGTTAAGTGGACAAGCTCTGGAAACAGCAGTGTATCTGCATACGTTAGATACTCTCAAGACATTAAAAAATCAGAAGCTTGTACCAGCAATGGTTCAGGTAGGAAACGAGATTACAAAGGGACTGCTCTGGCCTGATGGTTATGTAGATCGGACACAAAGTATGGCACAGCTTCTTAAAGCCGGCATTAAAGGCGTGCGTGAGGAATGCCCGGATGCTAAAATAGTATTGCATCTGGATTTTGGAACAGACAATCAGATGTATCGAAAGTGGTTTGATCAGATTGAACCTTATGAGCTTGATTATGATATCATTGGAATGTCCTATTATCCACACTGGAATGGCGGTTTAGAGCTTCTTCTGGATAATATGAATGATATCAGCAGCAGATATGATAAGGATGTGCTGGTTGCTGAGACCTCAATAGGATATACGACAGAGACATTTGGCTGTAGAGGAATTGTATATTCTAAGGAACATGAGAAAATAACAGGATATCCTGCAACGCAGGAAGGCCAGGAAGCCTTTTTGAGAGATTTATTTGCAACCGTGAGAAAAGTAAAAGATGCAAGAGGAATTGGTGTCTTTTATTGGGAGCCTGCGTGGCTGCCGATTCCAGACTGTACATGGGCGAGTAAAAGTGGAAGTATGTATATGAAGGATAAAGTAGTGGCTGGAAATGCTATGGCAAATATGGCTTTGTTTGATGAAAAAGGAAATGCAAACAGCGCATTGTTAAATATGAAAACGATGTAGGTGAGGGAAAATCTATGAAAAATAAGATAATCATAACAATACTCTGCACATTGATGGCAGTAGGTACGTTGACAGGCTGTGGCGCTGGTAAAACAGATTCCAGGATTGTCATTTGGACAAATATGAGTGTAGAAGTAGATACACTTCAAAAATATGCAGATGAATGGGGAGAAAAGAACGGTTATGAGGTAGAAGTACTTCATCAGTCTCCATCCGTTCAGCAGTTTGCACAGGCAGTAAAGAGTGCTTCGGGACCGGATGCAGTGGTAGGTATTCCAAATGACCAGCTTGCAGATTATGTAAATGCAGGCCTTGCCGCAGAAGTTCCACAGGAATTGTATACAGACAGTGATTTCTCAGATGCAGCGATACAGGCATGCTATGTAGATGGGAAAAGATATGCAGCGCCGCTTTCCGTGGAAACGACAGCATTGTTCTATAATACAGAGCTTGTATCAAAGGTTTCTTCAACCTGGGAAGAACTGGTAGAGCAGGCAGCGCAGAATGGTGGTGTGCAATTTGATGCAACCAGTATCTATTATGATCTTGGATTTGTGAGGGCATGCGGAGGATATATTTTCCAGTATAAAGACGGCGCATATGATACTTCAGATATTGGACTTGCCAATGCAGGAGCTGTAGAAGCATATGAATTTATTAATGCTTTGTGCAATAAATATAATCTTATTACTGCTGATGTGACAGCGGATATTGCAAGAAGTAACTTCCAGAATGGAAAATGTGCATATTACATTGGTGGTCCCTGGGATATTGATGGTTTTACATCTGCACAGACACCGTTTGCAATTTCAGAAATGCCGACTTTTCATGGTCAGCCTTTTGTTACCCCTGTAGGAACACAGGTAAGCTTTGTAAGTAACAACAGTGACAAGCAGGAACAGGTGTGGAATTTTATACAGTATCTGATTGAAAATGGAGCACTGGATCTGTATGAAGCAGGTGACAGAATTCCTGCCAGGCTTGCAGATCAGGAGTTAGCTGAGATACAGAACAATGAGTATGCACAGGCTTTTATTGCACAGATCAATAACGGAGAGCCGATGCCGACTGTTTCTGAGATGGGGCAGCTCTGGAGTATTCATACTAATAATATCAGATCTATGTGGTCAGGAGAACAGACTGCACAACAGGCAGCAGACAACATGGTCAGTCAGCTTAAAGAAGCAATTGAATTAATGAATTCAGGAAAGTAGTGATGGTATGAGAAAGAAAAAGAATGCTCTGGGCTACACATATCTGGCACCTGCATTGATTTCCATTTTACTGGTGACATGTCTGCCGATTATCTATACGGTAATTTTGTCTTTTACCAATTATAATATGTATCATTTGAATGATTATAGTTATGTAGGATGGGAGAATTACCGGACAGTCTTTTCTGGAAGTATCAAGAGTGTGTTCTTCCCGGTTCTTGGCTGGACGGTGTGCTTCGCAGTGCTCAGCACGGCAGGGGCATATGCTATGGGACTGGTACTTGCCATTTTATTGAATAATCCGCATATGAAAGAGTCTAAAATATACCGGGCAGTATTAATTGTACCCTGGGCGTTGCCGTCCACGATTGCGATTCTTGCATGGCAGGGGTTGTTAAATGAACAGTATGGTGGCATCAATAATCTGTTGCATATGCTTGGAGCTGCATGGAATGTACCGTGGCTTACCAATCCATTTTGGGCAAGAGTTGGGTTGATAATTGTAAATGTCTGGCTTGGTTTTCCATATATGATGAACGTGTGTCTTGGTGGTCTGCAGGCTATTTCAACAGAATACTATGAGGCTGCCAAGATGGATGGTGCATCGAAGTTTCAATGCTTCAAGAGTATCACACTGCCAATGGTAACAAAATTGTCAATCCCTCTGGTCATTTCCTCTTTTGCGGCTAACTTCAATAACTTTGGAAATATATATATGATAACACAGGGAGGTCCGGCAAGAGTAGATAATCAGTTCGCAGGCTATACAGATATTCTGGCAAGTACGACCTATAAAATGACAACCTGGTCGAACCGCTATGAGTTATCAGCGACTTTTAGTGTATTGATCTTTATTATTGTCGGGACATTTACACTGGTCAATATGCATTTGTCCGGCTCATTCAAGGAGGTTGATTAAATGAAAAATACAGAGAAAATAACAGCCTCAGAAATGAGAACTCTGTGGGGGAGCAGAGTAGTAATCTGGATTACCATGATTCTGGTGCTGTTCCCGGTAGTGTGGATCGTAATGTCCTCTTTTTCAGCAGGTGACAGCTTCTTTCTGTCCTCTCTGTTTCCTGATAAATTCAGCGTAGAGCATTATGTGACCTTGTTTCAGGAAACTGATTTTACAATATGGGTGTTTAATTCGTTAAAATTCTGTTTTATTGTAGCGGTTATTCAACTGATTCTGACTTCTCTGGCAGCGTATGCTTTTGCCAGACTTAGATTCGTTGGGAGGAAGTATGGATTGATGTCTCTGCTGGTATTACAGGTTTTTCCAAACAGTATGGCGGTAGCCGGATATTATATCCTGATCTATAAATTTGGACTGGTGGACAGCAGTATAGCACTTATTTTTGTTCTGGCTGGAGGCAGTGCTTATAATATATGGCTGTTAAAATCTTACATAGATGGACTTCCCGTGGAATTGGATGAGGCAGCGATGGTAGATGGAGCAAATGAATTTCAGGTATTTTATAAGATCATCATACCCCTTGCAATGCCACAATTAGCCGTTATTTTCCTGTTTTCCTTTATCGCAACCTACAGTGAATATGTAATTACCTCGATATTTTTGCAGACACCGGGCAAAATGACACTTGCCCTGGGCTTACAGTCATTTATCAGTGATCAGTTTGCAGCGCATTGGACGTTATTTTCAGCAGCAGCTGTTATATCTTCACTGCCGATCATGATTGTATTTATGTGCTTACAGCGGTTCATTCAGAATGGATTGGTTGCTGGAGGTGTCAAAGGGTAAGTTATATGCTTCAACATACAAGATACATTTGAAAATTCTCTCTCCGACTGCTATGATATTTATAAGAAAAACGTAAAAGGAGGATTCAAAATGCAGTATTTTGAAGAACGTGATGGCAAGCTGATCTTTCGTTACAATGGAGAGACTGTGCAGGTCGAAGCATGGGGACAGGACAGTCTGCGTGTCCGCAGCAGAGTGCTTGGTGAGATCAGTGAGGAGTGCAGCGCCCTGACAGAAGAAGTGGCAGTTCATGATGCTGTGATTTCCATTCAGGGAGAGGACAGCGCCGAGATCACAAACGGCAGGATCAAGGCAGTATTGTATAGACAGGGCTGGGGCAATGCGCTTCAGATTACCTTTTATAATGAAAAAGGCGAAGTACTCTTGCGGGAGATTCCAAACGGTGGTGCATTGTGCCTGAAAGCGAGATATTTCAGATCATTGGCAGGTGGCAGCTTCTACCTGAAGGCTTCTTTCCAGTCCAATGACAAGGAGAAGCTGTATGGAATGGGGCAGTACCAGCAGGAGCGAATGAATCTAAAGGGCTGTAATCTGGAACTGGCACACCGTAATTCGCAAGCGAGCGTTCCTTTTTATGTGTCCAGTCTGGGCTATGGATTCCTGTGGAACAATCCGTCAGTAGGCGAAGTGCATTTCGGTACCAATACAACAGAATGGGAAGCCTGGTCTACTGACCAGTTGGATTACTGGATCACAGCAGGGGAGCGACCGGGTGATATCGAGAAGAATTATACAGAAGTTACCGGCAAGTCACCTATGATGCCTGAATATGGTCTTGGCTTCTGGCAGTGTAAGCTTCGTTATTATAATGAGCAGCAGGTGCTTGATATCGCAAGTGAGTATAAGAAGAGAAACATCCCGGTCGATGTGATCGTCATTGACTATTATCACTGGCCAAGGTGTGGCGATTACCGCTTTGATGAAGAATATTTCCCACATCCCGGCGAAATGGTAGCGAAGCTTCATGAAATGGGAATAGAGACAATGGTGTCTATCTGGCCGCAGATTGACTGGCGCAGTGAGAATTATGAGGAGATGAAGCAGCAGGGACTTCTGGTGAAGAGCAATTCAGGCATTGATGTGCAGATGGTATTCCATGGCAATAATGTCTTTATGGATGCGACCAATCCAAGGACGAGAGAGTATGTCTGGGATAAATGCAAGAAGAATTATGCTGACCTTGGAATCAACACCTTCTGGCTGGATGAAGCAGAGCCGGAGTTTGGCACTTATGAGTATCAGACGTATCGCTATTATGCAGGTCCTGTAGAAAAAGTGGGAAATATCTATCCAAGGGAGTATGCGAGACTTTTCTATGAAGGACAGCAGTCCAATGGGCAAAAGGACATCGTGAACCTGATTCGTTGTGCCTGGGCAGGAAGCCAGAAATACGGAGCACTTGTATGGTCAGGAGATATTATGTCAACCTATGAGGACTTCCGTAAGCAGATCTGTGCAGGAATCCATATGGGATTGTCCGGTATTCCCTGGTGGACGACAGATATCGGTGGATTCCACGGCGGCTGGGTAGATAAGCCGGAGTTTAAGGAATTGCTGATTAGATGGTTTCAGTTCGGAACGTTCTGTCCTGTTATGAGAATCCATGGCTGTAGACAGCCGGCGCAGCAGATCATCAACAAGGCTGGAGAGGTCAGGGAATGGACTGGTGCAGACAATGAAATCTGGAGCTATGGTGAAGAGAATTATGAGATTATGAAGAAGTTCATTCTCATCAGGGAGAAGATGCGTGGCTACACTAGGGAGCTTATGAAAGAAGCCCATGAGAATGGCAGCCCGGTTATTCGTGCTCTTTTCTATGAATTTCCACAGGACAAGGCATGTTGGGATATTACAGATGAATACCTGTATGGAGCCGACATTCTGGTAGCCCCTGTGTGCCATGAAGGAGCAAAAGGCAGAGAAGTCTATCTGCCGGAGGGCGCCGAGTGGATCAGTGCCAGAGACGGCAAGTCCTATGCCGGAGGTCAGAAGCTGTACTGTGATGCGCCTATTGATACACTGCCTGTATTCTTGAGAGATGGCAGACAGGGATATCTTGTTGGTGAGATTTAACAAATATCCGGTTAGACAGTTGACAAAATGGTTAGAATAAACTAACATAACAAGTGTTATGATGAAAATCAACTTGCAGCTGTTATTGCATAAGGCGGAACAGAGAATTACATAAAGAGTTTAAAGAAGCTTCATAGCAAACGGCTATGGAGCTTTTTTGATAACGTAACAAATGGGGGTATCAGAATGAAAGAAAAAGTAAATGTAACAGGTGTGCCGGAGACTATGATTCAGACTTTGTATGCAAGGGCAAAGGAATCAGGGAAAAAGGATGCAAAAATCAAGGATGATATGGCAATGGAGATTGTATCAAAGCTGGATTATGATTTCTCCAAAGCCGATCAGGATAAGACAATGGCATATGGCGTTATTGCCAGAACGATTGTACTGGATCATATGGTAGAGCAGTATTTGCAGGAAAATCTCAATACAATCGTGGTAAATATTGCATGTGGAATGGACACAAGATGTTACCGGATGCAGGGAAAGTATTTGCGTTGGTACAATATTGACCTGCCGGAGACAATGCAGATAAGAAGCCAGTTCCTGAAGGAAAATGGTCCAATTTATCAGATTGCAAAATCAGCAATGGACGCATCTTATACAGATGAAATGACATACAACGGGGAGAATGTTTTAGTTGTGATCGAAGGGCTATCCATGTATTTAAGTGAACCGGACATCAGACAGATATTCAGTATTATTGAGTCAGCTTTTCAGAATGCTACAGTGCTGATAGAAACGATGTCGCCTTTTGTAGTGAGTCATATAAAAGAAAAATCAATAGAGGGAAGCAATGCCAAATTCACATGGGGAGTCAGAAATGGAAGAGAACTTTCAAAGCTTCTTCCGGCTTTTACCTATATAACAGAGGTTAGTCTGGTAGAAGGCATGAAAAAAATGATGCCGATCTATCATCTGCTTGGCAGAATCCCAGCGGTCAGAAATATTTCAAACAAAATTATCGTTATGAAGAGATAGCATTTAAAGCCTTGGTAAATAAGGCGTTACGTCATAAGTTTTTATAAAGTTTACGAATTTCGTCAGTTGATCCGGCACGAAGATACCCTTTTTCCATATGATTCCAAATTTGCTGGTAATCTCCGGAGTAACGGGAATTTCCACGAAATCTCTGGGATTGGCAGCAATAGAAGAATACAGAAAAGCGCCACATTTACTTCCACGGACGTAGTTAAGAACTGTGGTCAACTGACTGCAATACATATGAACATTGGGGGTAATTCCCGCAGAACGAAGGCGGGTGATTACCGTCTGTGTCTGAACAGAGTCTGTATTAAATAAGATAATAGGCTCATCTTTTAACATTTCCATTGTAATTTCTTTTTCACCGGCATAACGGTGGGTCTTGGAGACACAGTAGACATATCGGTCTTCCATCATCACATAACTGTTGTATTTATCCAGATTGTAAAAGTCCATATTTGCCATTGCCACGTCCAACTGTTCATTGTCTACCAGAGTACGGGCGCGGATAGAACCGTATTCCAGAAGCTGGATTGGGATATTGTACTGTTCCTGGAACTGATCTGTAACTCTTGGAAAAAACACGGTACTGATCATAGGAGGAATACCAATACGCAATGGACGACGGTTTTCCTCACTGTTTGAAAAATCGTTGTATAGCTCCTGCGTCTGTTTCAGGATATATTCTGCTTTCTGGTAGAAGGATTCCCCATCTTTGGTGAGGGAAATCCTGTTTTTTCCATGATTAAAAAGCTTTAAGTGAAATTCCTTTTCCAAATCACGGATGGATGTGGATATGGTTGGCTGTGAGACAAAGAGCGCATCAGCAGCCCTTGTAATGCTACGGTAGCGGCATACCATACAAAAGTATTCCAATTGTGTCAGTGTCATAGAAAAGCCTCCAATATTTAGCAAGTTATTCTGTAATTATAGTATAGGTAAAACCTATGCTGACGTCAAGTATATGAAATGTACATTATGCTGGAAATGAGATATGCTGTAGTCACAAAGAAATGACAGAGAAGGAGGTTTTTTATGAGTCCCGCAGTCATTACATTAATTTTTCTGGCATTTGCCATAGTCATGTTTGTCACAGAGAAGATTCCACTTGGTCTGACAGCCATGATGGTCTGTATTGGTCTTGTGATTACCGGCGTGTTGAGTGTAAGTGACGCATTTAATGGTTTTATCAACAGCAACGTGATTTTGTTTGTAGCCATGTTCATTGTAGGAGGAGCCCTGTTCGAGACAGGGATGGCTAATGAGATAGGAAGTCTGGTAACGAAATTTGCCAAGACGGAGCGTGGACTGATTGTAGCCATTATGGTGATCGTGGGAGCTATGAGTGGATTCCTGTCCAATACCGGTACAGCAGCAGTCCTGATTCCAGTAGTAATAGGAATTGCAGCAAAATCAGGATATAAGAGATCAAGACTTTTAATGCCTTTGGTATTTGCAGCGGCAATGGGAGGTAATCTGTCCCTGATTGGTGCACCGGGCAATATGATTGCACAATCTGCCCTGGAGCCATTGGGATTGAAATTCGGTTTCTTTGAGTATGCGATTGTAGGTTTACCGATTCTGCTTGTTGGCATTTTGTTCTATGCTACGATTGGTTTTAAGATTCTGCCGGATCATGATACAGTGGATACAGGAGATTCCATTTTTGACGAATCACAGGATTTCAGTGGAGTTCCCAAGTGGAAGAAGGTATTGTCTCTGGTAATCCTGATTGTTACTCTGGTCGGCATGATATTTGAAGAAGAGATAGGCGTAAAGCTTTGCATTACAGGTTGTATCGGTGCAGTTTTGCTGATTCTTACCGGTGTTATTTCGGAAAAAGATGCTCTCAAATCCATTGATCTCAAGACAATTTTTCTGTTCGGCGGTACGCTTTCGATGGCAAAGGCACTGGAGGTCACAGGAGCCGGTGAATTGATCGCGGATAAGGTGATAGGAGCATTGGGAGCAAATCCTTCTCCGATATTATTTACCTTTGTAGTATTCATTCTGTGCTGTATCATGACGAATTTCATGTCCAATACAGCAACAACAGCACTGATGGCACCTATCTGTGTCTCTATAGCACAGGGAATGGGAGCAGACCCAAGAGCGGTTCTGATGGCGTGTATTATCGTAGGTTCCTGCG
>ERZ824600.4257-NODE-4257-length-12770-cov-3.556744_pt1 | contig 12770 bp, 7 predicted proteins | sample MGYA00519933_ERZ824600 | MGnify/ENA primary metagenome ERZ824600 (study PRJEB31778, sample SAMEA3449178) | human gut metagenome | biome: human gut; feature: human-associated habitat; material: faeces | place: United Kingdom | collected 2010/2012 ... | reverse complement strand
TATCCCGAAAGCCTGACTGACCCTTCGTATGCCGGACAGTTGATGACGCTTACATATCCCTTGGCGGGCAATTACGGTGTGCCGCCTTTTACCTTCGCCCCCGACGGGCTGCCTGTATTTATGGAGAGCGAACGCATCCACGCCGAAGCCCTTATCGTAAGCGATTATTCCGGTAACTACAGTCATTGGAATGCCGTGGAAAGCCTCGGCAACTGGCTGAAACGCGAACAAGTGCCGGGCATTACGGGCATCGATACCCGCGAGTTGACGAAAGTGCTGCGCGAGCACGGGGTGATGATGGGAAAGATTGTCTTTGACGATGATCCCGATAATGTGCCCCAAGCTGCTTATGCGGGTGTAAACTACGTGGATAAGGTGAGTTGCAGGGAAGTTATCCGCTACAACACGGGCGAGGGCAGAAAGAAAGTGCTCCTTGTGGACTGCGGCGTCAAGGCCAACATCATCCGTTGCCTCTTGAAGCGGGATGTGGAAGTAATCCGCGTTCCCTGGGATTACGACTTCAACGGACTGGAGTTCGACGGGCTGTTCATCTCCAACGGTCCCGGCGACCCCGATACCTGCGATGCCGCCGTCCGGAACATCCGCAAGGCGATGCAGAACGAGAAGCTGCCTATCTTCGGCATCTGCATGGGCAATCAGCTACTCTCCAAAGCCGGCGGAGCCGAAATATACAAATTGAAATACGGACACCGCAGCCACAACCAGCCCGTACGCATGGTGGGTACGGAGCGTTGTTTCATCACTTCGCAGAACCACGGCTATGCGGTGGACAGCAACACGCTGGGCGCAGACTGGGAACCGCTCTTCGTCAATATGAACGACGGCTCCAACGAAGGCATCCGCCATAAGCGCAATCCGTGGTTCTCCGCACAGTTTCATCCCGAAGCGGCCAGCGGACCGACGGATACGGAATTTCTGTTCGATGAGTTCGTGAAACTGCTATAACCGTTTTATCGGTATCGAAAAAGATTCGGATACGTGTGAAAACAAATTATTGGTACAATCAAATCAAGACAAATGAAAGAGAACAATATAAAGAAAGTCCTGCTGCTGGGGTCCGGTGCACTGAAAATAGGTGAGGCGGGAGAGTTTGACTACTCCGGTTCGCAGGCGCTCAAGGCATTGAAGGAAGAAGGTATCCACACCGTCCTCATCAATCCGAACATTGCCACGGTGCAGACCTCGGAAGGTGTTGCCGACCGGATTTACTTCCTGCCCGTAACCCCTTACTTCGTGGAGAAGGTTATCGAAAAAGAACGTCCCGACGGCATCATGCTCGCCTTTGGCGGACAAACGGCTTTGAACTGTGGTGTGGAGCTTTACAAGGAAGGTGTTTTCGGAAAATACGGCGTCGAGGTGCTCGGTACGCCCGTACAGGCCATTATAGATACGGAAGACCGCGAGATATTCGTACAGAAGCTGAACGAAATCAATGTAAAGACCATCCGGAGCGAGGCTGTGGAGAATGCTGCGGATGCCCGCCGTGCCGCTGCGGAACTGGGCTATCCGGTTATCGTCCGTGCCGCCTATGCGCTCGGCGGGTTAGGGTCGGGCTTCTGCGACAACGAAGACGAGCTGAACGTACTGGTGGAAAAGGCTTTCTCTTTCTCCCCACAAGTGCTGGTGGAGAAATCCTTGCGCGGCTGGAAAGAGGTGGAGTACGAAGTGGTACGCGACCGTTTCGACAACTGCATCACGGTGTGCAACATGGAGAACTTCGACCCGCTGGGTATCCACACCGGCGAGAGTATCGTCATTGCCCCGTCGCAGACCCTCACCAACAGCGAATATCACAAACTGCGCGAACTGGCCATTCGCATCATACGCCACATAGGCATCGTGGGCGAGTGCAACGTGCAGTATGCCTTCGACCCCGAATCGGAAGACTACCGCGTCATCGAGGTCAACGCCCGTCTGAGCCGCTCCTCGGCCCTCGCTTCAAAAGCCACCGGCTACCCGCTGGCGTTTGTTGCCGCCAAATTGGGTCTCGGCTACGGACTCTTCGACCTGAAAAACTCGGTTACCCAGACGACGTCGGCCTTCTTCGAGCCGGCTCTCGACTATGTCGTGTGCAAAATTCCGCGCTGGGACCTGGGCAAATTCCACGGCGTATCGCGCGAACTGGGCAGCAGCATGAAGTCGGTGGGCGAAGTCATGGCCATAGGCCGTACCTTTGAAGAGGCCATACAGAAGGGTCTGCGCATGATAGGCCAGGGAATGCACGGTTTCGTCGAGAACAAGGAATTGGTCATCGACAACATCGACAAGGCCCTGCACGAGCCTACCGACAAACGCATCTTCGTCATCAGCAAGGCCATGCGTGCCGGCTACACCGTCGACCAAATACACGAACTCACCCGCATCGACCGCTGGTTCCTCGACAAGCTGCACAACATCGTGCGTACGGCCGATGAACTGGAAAAATACAACCAGCTCGAAGCCCTGCCTCTCGACCTGCTGAAACAGGCCAAACGCGAAGGATTCTCCGACTTCCAGATAGCCCGCGCCGTACTGAAAGGGGGCGACATGGATGCCAACATTCTGCGGGTGCGTCTCTTCCGCAAGAGCCACGGCGTCGTTCCGGTGGTGAAACAAATCGACACCCTCGCCGCCGAATATCCGGCTCAGACCAACTACCTCTACCTCACATACAGCGGCACCGAAAACGACGTGCACTATCTCGGCGACCACCGCTCGGTTGTGGTACTCGGCTCGGGTGCATACCGCATAGGCAGCTCGGTAGAGTTTGACTGGTGCGGCGTAAACGCCCTCAATACCATTCGCAAGGAGGGGTACCGCAGCGTGATGATTAACTACAATCCCGAAACGGTATCGACCGACTATGACATGTGCGACCGCCTCTACTTCGACGAACTCACCTTCGAACGGGTACTCGACATTCTCGACCTCGAAAACCCGCACGGTGTCATCGTCTCGACCGGCGGACAGATACCCAACAACCTCGCCCTGAAACTGGCCGACCAGGGAGTGAACATTCTCGGCACCTCGGCCAAGAGCATCGACAACGCCGAAGACCGCAACAAGTTCTCGGCCATGTGCGACCGCCTCGGCATCGACCAGCCGGCCTGGCGCGAGCTCACCTCGATGGACGACATCAACGAGTTTATCGAAGAGGTGGGATTCCCCGTACTGGTGCGCCCCTCTTATGTACTCTCGGGTGCAGCCATGAACGTATGCTCCAACCACGACGAGCTGGTGCGCTTCCTCGAACTGGCCGCCAACGTGTCGAAAAAACACCCCGTAGTTGTTTCACAGTTTATCGAACACGCCAAAGAGGTGGAGATGGACGCCGTGGCCGACAAGGGCGAAATCATCGCCTACGCCATCTCGGAACATATCGAGTTTGCCGGTGTACACTCGGGCGACGCCACCATACAGTTCCCGCCCCAAAAGCTCTACATGGAGACCATTCGCCGCGTAAAACGCATCTCGAAACTCATCGCCAAGGAGCTGAACATCTCGGGACCCTTCAACATACAGTTCCTCGCCAAGGAGAACGCCATCAAGGTAATCGAGTGTAACCTGCGGGCATCGCGCAGCTTCCCCTTCATCAGCAAGGTTTTGAAAATCAACTTTATCGACCTGGCCACCCGCATCATGCTCGGTCTGCCGGTAGAGAAACCGCACCACACGCTCTTCGACATCGACTATGTAGGTATCAAAGCCTCTCAATTCTCCTTCTCGCGACTGCAAAAGGCCGACCCCGTACTGGGCGTCGACATGGTCTCGACCGGCGAAGTGGGCTGTCTGGGCAACGATACCGACTGTGCCATACTCAAAGCCATGATTTCGGTAGGCCAGCGCATACCCGACAAGAACAAGGGCATACTGCTCTCGACCGGTACGGCCAAGCAGAAAATCGACATGCTTGCCGCCGCCGAGAAACTGCATGAGAAAGGGTATAAGCTCTATGCCACCGGCGGTACCCACAAGATGCTCGTCAGCAACGGTATTCCCTCGACCCTCGTGGCATGGCCCGGCGAAGAGGGTGCCCCGCAAGCACTTGACCTCCTGCACAAAAAAGAGATTGACCTCGTGGTGAACATTCCCAAGAACCTGACCGTGGGAGAACTCGACAACGGCTACAAAATACGTCGGGCTGCCATCGATCTCAACATACCCCTCATCACCAACTCGCGTCTGGCCTCGGCATTCATCTCGGCTTTCTGCGAAATAGACCTCGATACGCTCGAAATCAAATCGTGGGAGGAGTATTGATAACGTAGTTCCTACCTATTCATACCGGCAGCCCGCCCAACGGCGGGCTGCCTTTTTTTCGCCGGAAAGAGATTAAAGGAAAAAGAAAAGAGACGAAATTCCCGAAAGTCCACCTTTTAAACATAAAAAATCTGCCTGCAAGCACAATTATATAGTTACATTTGTCCCAGACGACATGAGTCGCCCACATATTTCCACTGACAACCTGAAAAACATGAAAATCTACAAAGCCCTTTATCTCGGCATACTGGCTCTGTCGGCAACACAGGCCATCGCCCAAACCGATACACGCATAGAATCTTTTCCCGTCAGTCAGGTGCGCCTTACCGACAGTCCTTTCAAACACGCCCAGGAAATGGACATCTGTTACCTGCTTGGGCTCAACCCCGACCGGCTGCTGGCACCTTACCGCAAAGAAGCGGGACTGACACCCAAAGCTCCCAACTACGGAAACTGGGAAAACAGCGGACTCGACGGCCATATAGGCGGGCACTACCTGTCGGCCCTCTCCTATATGTATGCGGCCACCGGGAACAGTGAAATCAAAACCCGGCTCGACTATATGCTCGACGAACTGCAAGCCTGCCAAGAGGCTGCCGGCGACGGCTATCTGTGCGGCGTACCCGGCGGACGGGCCATGTGGGAAGAGATAGCCCGCGGCGACATTCGCGCCGGGCGTTTCGACCTCAACGGTAAATGGGTTCCTCTCTACAACATACACAAGACCTTTGCCGGTCTGCGCGACGCCTACCTGCAAACCGGCAGCCGGCAGGCCAAAACCATGTTGATAAGGCTCACCGACTGGTGGCTCGGCCTCGTGTCGCAACTGAACGACGACCAGATACAGGAGATGCTTACCAGCGAACACGGCGGCCTGAACGAGATATTCGCCGACGTAGCGGCCATAACAGGCGATGAAAAATACCTGCAACTGGCCCGCCGCTTCTCCCACCAAGAGATACTGCAATCGCTGCTGCGGCACGAAGATTGCCTCACGGGTATGCACGCCAACACACAGATACCGAAAGTCATCGGTTTCAAGCGAATAGCCGACGTGGGAGATGATGCCTTGTGGAGCGAAGCTGCCGCCTACTTCTGGAAGAGTATCGTCGAGAACCGTACCATCTCCATCGGAGGCAACAGCGTCAGAGAACATTTCAACCCGACCGACGATTTCAGCAGTATGCTCCACAGCGAACAAGGCCCTGAGACCTGCAACACCTACAACATGCTGCGGCTCACCAAGATGCTCTACGAGACCAGCGGTAACCCGCATTACATCGACTACTACGAACGGGCACTCTACAACCATATACTCTCGACGGTAAACCCCGTGCAGGGAGGGTTTGTATACTTCACCCCCATGCGTCCGGGACACTACCGGGTCTACTCCCAACCGCAGACCTGCTTCTGGTGCTGCGTAGGGTCGGGACTCGAAAACCACGCCCGCTACGGCGAGATGATTTACGGACACAGCGACGACACACTCTATGTCAACCTTTTCATACCGTCGGTCCTTCAATGGGGTAAAAGTAAAATCGAACAACAGACAGTCTTTCCCGAAGCGGAAGAGACAAGTTTCGTCATTCGCCGGCAAAAAGGACGGCGGAGTTTCACCCTCCGGCTCCGTCTTCCCGAGTGGACCAATGAAAAAGAGGTGGAACTGTCGGTAAACGGCACACCGCAACCTGTTGAGGTTGTCGACGGATACATCACACTCACGCGCACCTGGTCGCAAGGCGACAAGGCCCGGTTGCGCCTGCCCATGCACCTGCAAGCCGTGGCCCTGCCCGACGGCTCGGCCAACTACTCGTTCCTTTACGGTCCCGTGGTACTGGCGGCACAGATGGGCAAGCAGGAACAAACCGGCCTCTTTGCCGACGACAGCCATGGCGGGCACATAGCCGCCGGGAAACGGCTTCCCCTGCAAGAAATGCCTGTCGTGGTAAGCGAAGAAGCAACCCTGCTCTCGCATCTCGAAAAGGTCGAGGGCAGCCCTCTCACCTTCAAACTGCACGATGTATATCCACAACGCTATGAGGGAATGGTACTACAACCCTTCTATCGTCTCTACGAGTGCCGATACATGGTCTATTGGCCAGTGATTAGCGATACCGAGCTGCAAAACCGTATAGAACATCTGGCCGCCGAAGAGGCCCAACGAGCCACCCTCGACTCCATCACCACCGATATGGTGGTATGCGGCGAGCAACAGCCCGAGAGCGACCATGCCGTGCAAGCCGAACAATCGCGCATCGGCGACGATGAGGGGCGACACTGGCGCGAGGCAAACGGGTGGTTCAGCTACCGCATGAAGACAAGAGAAGGGGCAGCAAGCCGACTTCATATCACCTATCTTCCGGAATTCAGAAGAGATGCCCGTATCGAAATAAACGGACAAGAGGTGGGAAGGCTCACCGACAGCCACCTGTCGGACACGGCTGGGGCCGAAATTGAAATTCCGCAAACGCTTCGTGGTGAAGAAGTATTGACGATAACGATAAGCAAAGGAGTGCAGAAAGTTACCCCCCATATCTACGAAATACGCCTTACCACCCGATAATCAGGCCGGGGAGAAAACAAGACGTCACCAGTCTGCCTTGTTATCGGATACTCACACCAATGCGTATCGTTATCAGCGGGAAAACCGACACGGAATTCATGCTGCACGTAATATCGCACAGCCCTATTCTCATATAAGAGTAGGGCTGTGCCGATAAATACAACGATGAAGCGAAATAAAAGCACTCGTATATAAATACACGACCCCATAATTTCTTCAAAAAAATTGAACCGACACCGAAACTTTTTGATGAGCGCCTTCGTCTAAATCATAAAAAAGATTTTAATTTGTTCCATTACAACTTATCACCCCATGAAAAAGACTGCTATCGCACTGGCACTCACAACCATGCTGCTATTTGCCAACACATCGTGCATCACCATTATTGCCTCGTCGTGCAACAACGACAAGAGTGCCGACACGGCAATAAAAGCCAGTAAAACGTACAAGACAAAAAACGTTGCCGTCGAAGAGTTCAATGCCATAAAGGCCAGTTCGGCAATAGACGTCGTCTACACCCAGACCGAAGGAGAACCCACGGTCGAGGTCTATGCTCCCGACAACATCATCGACCACATCACCGTCAAGGTAAAAGATGAAACACTGGTCATAGGGGTAGAACGCCATACCCGCATAAAAGGGAGATGTCAAAAAGTAGTACGCGTATCGGCTCCCGCCGTGCAACGCTTCCAATCATCGAGCGCGGGCGACATCGTTCTGAAAAACGGACTGACCACCACCGGTAAAGTAGAAATAAAAGCCAGCAGCGCTGGCGACATCAAGGGCGAAGGTATCGCCTGCACCGACCTATATATCGACGCCAGTTCGGCAGGGGATATCCAACTGAAAGAGATTACCTGCACCCATATCGAGGCCAAGACCAGTTCCGGCGGCGACATCGAACTCTCGGGCCGGTGCGAAAAAGCTGTTTACAAGACATCGAGTGCCGGCGACATAAACGCAAAGAAGATGGAAGCCGTCGACGTAGATGCAACCGCCAGCTCGGCCGGCGACATCAGTTGCCACGTATCGGGCCAACTGACAGCCCGCACATCGAGCAGCGGAGAAATTTCCTACAAAGGCAACCCGTCGACCATCGACTATTCTCCTAAAAAAGGGTTAAAAAAAATCGATTAAGAGAGGACAGCCACACGGCCATTACACTATCTTTGCGCCGTTGATACATCATTTAATAATCAAAACAAAAAACTATCATGAAAACGATGTTCCGATCGCTCCTGGTCAGCGCGATCATTCTGTTGAGCATGACTTTCACCTCATGCAGCAAAGACGATGAACAATTCGGCATAATCGGTAGCAGCGACAATGCCGAGATGATAATCGGTGAATGGCATTTCACGGGAAACATTGCTCCCTCACTCGTTCTCAATGCCGATGGCAGTTGTGCCATTTACTACGGTTCCAGCTCCATCAGAAACGATGGTACAGGAAATTGGGTTTACGAGAAAGATTCCCGCACGCTGGTATGCATCATATACAATAGCGACGGCTCGGTGAACACATCGTTTACCTACTCCGTAAAAGCCTTGACCGACCAGATATTGACCGCCGAATGGTCTTCGGTCAAATATGGAACGAGAACCGATACGTGGGTAAGAAAATAGCCCAACAATTGCAAAGATTGAAAAAAGTGCCGATAGATACAATTTATCGGCACTTTTTGAGTTTATTGATTGAGCATCGCCGGAAAGCGGTGCCCCATTCATGCGCATGAAAAATAAACGATACCTGCTCCTCCTGCTGATGGTGCTGCCGAGTATGGGTCTGTTGCGGGCGCAAGACGACACGCAACTGAGCCAATATTGGGCCATGCCGTCGTATTACAACGCCGGAGCAGCCGGTATATACGAAAAACTAAACCTGCGCGCCGCCACCCGCCAGCAATGGGTGGGAATGCCGGGAGCCCCCAAGTCGTTCCTGGCACTGGCCGACATGCCGCTGCGCTTTCTCAGAGCCGACCACGGCGTAGGGGTGATGCTGGCCAACGACAGTTACGGACTCTTCAAGACCACCTCACTCGGCCTGCAATATGCCTACAAGGTGCGACTGTGGGGCGGGCAACTGAGTCTCGGCCTGCAACTGGGACTTGTGAGCCAGACATTCGACGGTACCGGTGTGTTCATACCCGAAAGCGATTACCATCAGCAGACCGACAACGCCATACCCACCACCGAATTGCAGGGTACGGCCTTCGATGTGGGTTTCGGTGTGTACTATACCCATAAATATTTCTATGCCGGACTATCCTCGACACACCTCACTCAACCCACCATATCTTTTGACGAAAACTATGAAGGCTCCATCACCCGCGCCTATTATTTCATGGCAGGAGGCAATATTCCCCTGAGAAATGCGTTATATGAAGTGCAGCCGTCGATGTTGGTGAAGACAACTTTCCAAATGACGCAAGCCGAACTGACCCTGCGGTTGAGATACAACCGCTTCATCTGGGGAGGATTGGCCTACCGCTGGAAAGAGGCCGTAATCTTCATGGCGGGCTGCGAATTTAAAAACTTCCTGCTGGGATACTCCTACGACTACTCGACATCGGCCATACAGAAAGCCACGAGCGGCAGCCACGAAGTATTTGTGGGATACAGCATGAAACTCGAACTGTCGAAAGGAAAGAAAAACAAACATAAAAGCATACGAATACTATAAGCTATGTATATGAAACGGTACATCTCATTCCTCGGCCTGGCCGCCATTTTGAGCAGCTGCGCCTCATCGGGAAGCTCCAACGGAGGTGAGCTCACCGGTGTAGGTGGTATGGCTTGGGGCGAACCCAACCCCTACGGCATGGTCCTTGTGAAAAGAGGTTCTTTTGAAATGGGGCACAACGACACCGACAGTCTTTGGGGCACACGCCCCAATGCCCGGTCGATTTCGGTCGATGCCTTCTGGATGGACGATACCGAAATCACCAATTCGGAATACAAACAATTTGTATATTGGGTGCGCGACTCCATTATACGCGAACGGCTGGCCGACCCGGCCTACGGCGGCGATGAGACCTTCAAAATCGAAGAAGACCGCGAAGGAAACCCCGTAACGCCTCACCTCAACTGGGCCAAAGCCATTCCCTGGCGCAACCCCACAGAAGACGAGGCCCGAGCCATAGAGAGCGTCTACCGCATCGACCCCATATCGGGAAAACGGGTTCTCGACGTTACCCAGCTCAACTACCGCTACGACGTGTACAACCACACCGAGGCAGCCAAGCGCCGCAACCGCATGGACCCGGCCCGTCGCATACTCAACACCGACATCACTCCGGGTAACGAGGAGATTCTCATCTCAAAGGATACGGCCTTTATCAACGACGACGGACAAATCGTTACGCAGACCATCATACGGCAGCGGCAGAGCGAATTTGACTTTCTCAACACCTACATTATCAACATCTACCCCGATACGACGGTGTGGGTCAACGACTTTGAAAATGCCTACAACGAGCCCTATATGCGCATGTATTTTGCACACCCCGGCTACAACGACTATCCGGTGGTAGGCGTATCGTGGGAGCAGGCCAACGCTTTCTGCGTATGGCGCACCAACCTACTGCGCTCGGCCATGATACAAGACCGCATGGTCGAACCCTACCGTCTGCCGACCGAGGCCGAGTGGGAATATGCCGCACGCGCCGGCAAGAGCGAGAACAGCTACCCGTGGGACGAGAATGCCACCCTCACCGACAAAGGCTGTTTCTATGCCAACTTCAAGCCCATGAAGGGAAACTACCTCCAAGACGGCAATCTGATAACCTCTCGTGTGGGCATCTACCCGCCCAATGAGTTCGGCCTCTACGACATGGCCGGCAACGTATCGGAATGGACGGCCACGGCCTACACCGAGTCGGTCGACCGCTACACGAGCGACATGAACCCCGACTTCCGCTACAATGCCGCCAAAGAAGATCCCTACCGCATGAAACGGAAAATCGTACGCGGCGGTTCGTGGAAAGATGTATCGAACTTCATACGCTCCGACATACGCATGTGGGAATATCAGAACGAGCAACGTTCCTACATCGGATTCCGCTGCGTGCGCACGCAGGTAGGATTTGCCAAAGGGCGCAGAAATTAAGAACCGAAAAAAAATTTGTCAGCCATCATGGGAAAATATAAAAGATATAAGAACAGCATCGAAAAATTCCTCTCGGGAGACTCGGGAAAACGGTTTTTCAACTTTGCATACAGTATAGGTGCCGCCATCGTCATCTGGGGTGCCCTTTTCAAAATTCTGCACCTCCCCGGAGGCAATGTCATGCTCTCGATAGGTATGGGTGTGGAGGTCCTGATGTTTATCCTCACCGCATTTGACCGCCCGGCCAAGGAATACCACTGGGAAGAGGTATTCCCCGTACTGGCATCGAAAGACCCCGAAGACCGGCCCGACTTCAAAGGCGGCGGAGGCATCGTCGTTAACGGCAATCTGGCCGGCGACGGAAACACAGCCGTCTCGGGTGCCGACGCCCGACGCATCGCCGGTATCCCCTCGAATATCGAGGTAAGTGAAGAAGACACCAGGAATCTGTCGGAAAGCATACAGAAACTCTCGGCAGCCGCCGAACAGATTTCGCGCATGGCCGAACTCACCGACGCCACACAGAAGTATCTCGACCAGATGGCCGCCATCTCGGAACAAATGTTGCAGTTCCGCCAGGCCACCCAGTCGCTCACCGACGTGTCGAACCTGCTGCTCAACTCCTACCGCCACATCACCGACAACAGCGACGGCATCACCCAACACACGCAGGGATATGTCGAACAGATGGAATCGCTCAACCGCAACATTGCCGGACTGAACACGATTTACGAGATACAGTTGAAAGGCATCAGTTCGCAACTCGACAACATCGACCGTGTAAACGTAGGGCTGCGCAACATTCGCCAAATGTACGAAGACTCGATGCAAGACAGTTCACGCTACTGCGAAGAGGTAGAAAAGATGACCCAATACATGGCCCAGCTCAACGCCGTATACCGCAACATGCTCACGGCCATGACCATCAACATGTATAACCCGTCGCCCCGACAAGAACAGCCGCAACAACCGGCCACCGACAACGACAAAGACACACAACCCAACGCATAACCACCAGCACAACGGACTATGGCATCACACAACTCCAATATGTCGCCCCGGCAGAAGATGATAAACCTCATGTATATCGTCTTGACCGCCATGCTGGCCCTGAACGTGTCGTCGGACGTGCTCAACGGATTCCGCCAAGTCGAGGAAGGTCTCGTGCGCACGACCGAGAATGTCGCCGTGCAGAATGAGTCGCTCTACGCCGAACTCACCACTTACTACCACAACAACCCCGAGAAATCGGGCGAATGGTACCGGAAAGCAACCACCGTACACAAGCACACCGACTCGCTCTACACCTACATCGATCACCTGAAACTGCGCATCGCACTCGCACGACAGCTCAAAGCCTTCTATTACGAAGACGGAAACTCCAGCCGCAACCGCAAACGGATTTACAGGGCATACGGCAAATACCTCGGAACGACCTACGACACCTTTCTCAACTACCTCAAGGAAGGGGAAATACGACCTTTCGGGGATAAAACTCGCACCGTATATCGTGGCGACGACGGCGCTGCTCGAACCGATCAGGACGGCCTGCGAACGGCTCTACGCCCGACGCCCGAACGCCTTATAGACGCTTCCCGAGATCGCCGCCGAGGTTCTCGCCGTCCTGCACAAGGAGGCCGAAGAGGGAAAGCCGGTCCGGAAGCTCCGCATCTACTGATCCCGACAGGCCGACGGCCGCTCCGCCCCTGCCCGTTCCGATGCAAAACCGGTCCGGCACAGGGCTTTCCGCAGAAAATCGGGTCTCCATTTGCAGAATCAGGAAATATTGCGTATTTTTGGGGCACCTTTCGGAAAGATGCAGGAGTGGTTGAACTGGCCC
>ERZ824600.4249-NODE-4249-length-12792-cov-4.623538_pt1 | contig 12792 bp, 20 predicted proteins | sample MGYA00519933_ERZ824600 | MGnify/ENA primary metagenome ERZ824600 (study PRJEB31778, sample SAMEA3449178) | human gut metagenome | biome: human gut; feature: human-associated habitat; material: faeces | place: United Kingdom | collected 2010/2012 ... | reverse complement strand
ATCCATACAGGAACATCAGCCGAATGGGCTGATTGACAAAAACATTGATCAAAGATAAGGGGAAACACCATGACAGAAAAGAAGATCACCATTCGTTTGGAAACGAAAGACGACTATCGCAATGTTGAAAACCTGACCCGCGAGGCCTTCTGGAATGTCTACCGCCCCGGCTGCATGGAGCACTATGTGCTGCACTGCTATCGGGATGACCCGGCATTTGTGCCGGAGCTGGACTTCGTCATGGAGCTGGACGGCGAGCTGATCGGGCAGGTCATCTATGTGCGGTCGGAAATCGACTGCGATGATGGACGGAAGGTGCCGATCATGACCTTCGGCCCCATCGGCATTGCGCCCGCATACAAGCGGCAGGGCTACGGAAAGAAGCTGCTCGACTATTCCATGGAAAAAGCCAAGGAAATGGGTGCAGGAGCACTTGCCATCACCGGCAATATTGACTTTTACGGCAAGTCCGGCTTTGTGCCTGCCAAAATAAAGGGTATCCGCTATGCCGACGACCCTGAAGCGGATTATTTTCTCATCAAGGAGCTGACGCCCGGTTTTTTGGACGGCATTTCCGGCACCTACAAAGACCCGGAGGGCTATTTTGTCTGTGAAAAAGATCCGGATGGCTTTGAACAGTTTGAAGCGACCTTCCCGGAGAAGGAAAAGCTGAAGCTGCCGGGACAGTTATTCTGAGCAGGAGGAAAAGAAATGGCATCCGGTAAAGAATATCTTCATTTCATTTTGGAACAGCTATCCGATCTGGACGATATTTCTTACCGTCCTATGATGGGAGAGTTTATCCTCTATTATCACGGTAAAATCGTCGGCGGGATCTATGATGATCGGCTGCTTGTAAAGAAAACAAGATCCGCTCTGGAACTTATGCCTGCGGCAATCTGTGAGCTCCCGTATGAGGGAGCGAAAGAAATGCTGCTGGTGGATGAGGTTGACAGCAAAGAGTTTCTTACAAAGCTGTTTGAGGCAATGTACGATGAATTGCCCTCGCCAAAAGCAAAACGATAGAACAATGAAGCCGTATTTCCGAAAGGAGGAACGCAAAATGAAGAACAAAATCTATCCCCGCCCGCACGATCAACAGACGGTTTACCTAAAAGATGTGATCACAGCCCCCAACATCCAGGTCGGCGACTACACGATCTACAACGATTTCGTCCACGATCCGCGGGATTTTGAAAAGAACAATGTTCTGTACCATTACCCGATCAACGGTGACCGCCTGATCATCGGAAAATTCTGTTCCATCGCCTGCGGTGCAAAATTCCTGTTCACCAGCGGGAATCATTCGATGAAGTCACTGTCCACCTACACCTTTCCCATCTTCTTTGACGAATGGGATCTTGATGCGAAAAGCATCTGCGATGCATGGAACAATAAGGGCGACACTGTGATTGGTAACGATGTGTGGATCGGCTATGAGGCGGTTATCATGCCCGGCGTAAAGATCGGTGATGGTGCAGTTATCGGGACGCGCGCCGTGGTGACAAAGGATGTGCCGCCCTATACTATCGTGGGCGGTGTTCCCGCCAAATCCATCCGCCGGCGGTTTGACGATGTAACGATTGAAAAGCTGGAAGCCCTGCGCTGGTGGGACTGGGACTATGAAAAAATCAAACGCAGTATTCCCGCCATTCAGTCAGGGAACATGGCAGCGTTGGAGTGTGAAGAATGAAACCGACTGTGATTGACCCGAAAACGACCACCCGCGCGGCGGCGTTCGACCTTTGGATGAACGCACCGAACCCTATGGTGACTTTTTTCAAAACGCTGGATGTCACGCCGCTTGTGAGATTCAGCCGCAAGCGCGGGCTGAAATTCAATATGCTTCTCTGTTGGTGTATCGGCAAGGCGGCCAGCGAGATCAAGGAGTTTTATCTGCTCCCTGTTGGGCGCGAGCTGCTGCAATATGACAGCATCGCAGTGAACACTATTGTAAAAAACAAAACCGGCGAGGTCTGTTCCTGCGATGTGCCGTTTTCCGCCGACATTGCGCGGTTCAACGCCGACTACCTGCGGCTGACGCGCGAGATTGCGAAGAACTGTGAAAATCATGACGTGACCGACAGCATGGTCATCGGCGCCTCCGCCATTGTGGATACCGAGATCGACGGCGCGGTCGGCATGAACAGCGGCATTTTCAATAACCCGTTTATTATCTGGGGCAAATATCATAAGGGGCTTTTCGGGACGACGCTGAAGCTGTCGTTCCAATTCCACCATACCCAGATGGACGGTGCACACGCCGGACGTTTTTTGCAGAGGTTACAGGAAAATATATTTGAAATCGGGAAATGCAGATGAATGAACGACCGGAGCTGAATAAAAAACTGGATACAGCCACTTTCCGCAGCTTTTATTATCTGAAACAGGAGCTTGCCGACTTTTGTAAAGAAAACGGATTGCCGGCATCGGGCAGCAAAATAGAGCTCACGGATCGAATCGCATACTTTCTGGACACGGGAAAGGTGCAGAAACCCTCTACCAAAAGAAAAACGGCGGTAAACATCGGCACGCTCACCGAGGACACGGTCATAGAACCGAATATCGTCTGCTCCGAAAAGCACCGTGCTTTTTTCAGCGAGAAAATCGGGAAAAGTTTTTCTTTCAATGCTCCGTTTCAGAAATGGCTGAAAGCAAACGCCGGAAAGACTTACGGCGATGCGATTCAGGCGTATTATCGAATCTTAGAGGAAAAGAAACAAACCAAAACGGAGATTGGCGGGCAGTTTGAGTACAACACATACATCCGTGATTTCTTTGCAGACAATCCCGGAAAGAGCCTGCACGATGCGATCGTATGCTGGAACTACAAAAAGAGCTTGCCGGGACATCATCGGTACGAAAAGCGTGACCTTATTGCTCTGGACTGATCAATTCCGTGAATGAAGAACAACAAATAATCTTCTCCATATAAGAAAGGCAAATGAACTATGCAAGTACGCAAAAAACATACAGGCTTGATTGTTGTGCTGAGTATGGCTGCGGTCATCACAGTCATCGCGGGAATCTACTCCCGCTTTGGTGGATTCGGGACAGGCGACTGCGCCGACACAGAGGAATTTTCAAAATACGCCGTATCTGTTTCCGAACTGACTGTCCCCGATGAGGTACAAATCATTGCCTTGGGTGAGGCAACCCACGGAAATAAGGAATTTCAGCAGCTGCGGCTTGATGTATTTCAGGTATTGATAGAGAAATACGGCGTGCGTGCCTTTGCGCTGGAGGGAGACTTCGGCGGCTGTGAGGCAATCAATCGCTATATCCACGGAGAAGGTGGCACGGCCGCAGAGGCTCTCTCCGCCACCGGCTTTGCCATCTATCGCACCGAAGAAATGGAGAATTTGGTGGAGTGGATGCGCGATTACAATGCGTCCGCTACGCAGGGAGACGATCTTCGCTTCTACGGCTTCGATATGCAGCGGCGTGCTTACAGCTATCACTATCTGCTCGAAGCGCTGCAAAAGGCAAACATCGACACCGCCGATTTTGAGAAGATGTGGAACAGCGAAGCGAACACCTACGCAGACGGCTATACCGTTGAGCAGCGCACGGAGATCATCACAGCGGTCAAGGAGCAGCTGCCGCCGGATGATGTGCGGGCGATCCATTTCGCGGACATTCTGCTCCAGAACATCGAGCTTGGTAAATACATAGACGATTCCGGCGAGCTGAACGCACAGCGCGACCGGATGATGGCGGAGAATACACTGTGGATCTTGCAGCAGGAACAGGCACGCGGCAACAGCCGCATCATGATCTCCGGGCACAACAACCATATCATGCAATGCGAAAATACCGGGACGCCGGTGCTCGGCAGTTTGCTTGCCGAAAATCTTGGCGACGGTTATTTTGCCATCGGTACAGATTTCTACAAGTCCGTCTGCAATCTCCCGAAGCCGTATACCGGCAAGCGGATCACCCACACCTTTTACTCTTATGACCCGCTTGCAAAAGCATCGAAGAAATGCGGCTTTGATGTCAGCTTTTTGGATTTTTCCAAAGTGCCAGAAGGGTCTGCGCTTATGGAGTATATTGCTAATAGCGTTCCGATGGGTTCATTGGGCGAATATTACAGCATCCTAATGAATTTCGTTCCGAGAAGCTACCGCGTTTGGCGTGCACCACAGGACGCCTATGACGCCATGATCTTTGTGACAGATACGGCACCAATCGAAATTGAGTCGCTGAACAAATAGATACGATACGGAGGCAACGATGACCCTTGACTTCAAGGAAGAATAAACTTCCGGTTATGAAAGAGAGGAGAAAAACAATGTCAAAGAGAGCACGACAATACATCGGTATTCTGGCGGCCGTGATCGCCTATTATCTCGTTCACGAAGGAGCGCACCTGCTGTATGCGCTTTCTACCGGAGTGTTCCGGCAGGTAAATTTTATGGGGCTTGGTGTGCAGGTGGATGTTTTCCGTGAACGCATGACAGACCCGCAACTTGGCATCTTCTGCCTTGTCGGCGCACTGGCAACTTTTTGCATAGCGTATCTGTTGACTGCACTTGCAAAGAAAATCAGCACGATCAGGAGCAAACTGCTTCGCGCAATTCTGTATTACATCACGATTGCGCTTCTTTTGATCGATCCGCTTTACCTGAGTATCCTGTGCGGCCTGTTCGACGGCGGAGATATGAACGGGATCGCACTTCTGCTGCCCGAATGGGCGGCAAGGATTGGATTCGGAGCACTTCTGATCGTAAACGGACTTGTGTTCTGTAAACTGGTTTTGCCGGTTTACAGCAGATCCTTTTCCACTACGGAGGCACAGACATGAATGAGTTACGGGCAAGAGTCATCTCGCAGGAAAAAGGTATTTATAAAATTCAGAGCGGTACAGCGGTAAAGCTGGCCGAGATCTCCGGCAAATACCGATATGAGACGCAAACGGTTTCCGATTATCCCGCGGTCGGGGATTATGTCATGGCCATGTGGCCGGAGGATGACAGCAATGCGGTCATTACGGGTTTGTTTCCGCGAAAGAGCTGCTTTATCCGAAAAGCGGCTGGCGCAGGAAAGCAGGAACAGGTTGTTGCCGCCAACATCGATACTGTTTTTATCTGTATGTCGCTCAACAACAATTTCAATATTCGGCGGCTGGAACGTTATCTGTCTGTTGCTTACGACAGCGGTGCAGTGCCTGTGGTGGTTCTGACGAAATCAGATCTCTGTTCCGATGTGGAATGCAAGATCCTTGCGGTGCAAAACGCCGCGCTGGGTGTAGATGTGCTGGCGATCTCCTCATTGGACGAGGACTATGAAGCGGTCATGCCATACATCCTGCCCGGCAAGACTGTGGCGTTTATCGGTTCTTCCGGCGTTGGAAAATCTACGCTCATCAATAAGCTGACCGGCACAGACAGCATCGCCACGCGCGAGATCGGAAATGACGATAAAGGACGGCACACAACGACCCACCGGGAGCTGATTCAGCTTCCCAACAGCGCTTTTGTCATCGATACGCCCGGTATGCGCGAGCTTGGCATGTGGGACAGCGGTGACGGCATTGATACCGCGTTCGCGGATATTGAAGGATTATCCCGTGCGTGTAGGTATGCCGACTGCACCCACACCTCGGAGCCGGGATGCGCCGTTCTGCGGGCACTTGCGGACGGAACACTGGATGCCGCCCGCCTTGCATCCTACCGAAAGCTGAAAACGGAAAACGACTATGCAGCGGACAATAGCCGGTATTTGGAGGCCAAACGCACGAAATTCAAAGAGATCGCCAAAATCAATAAATTCAACAGAAAACGATGATGCAGACAATTTTGATTATCGACGACGATGCCGCCATTGGCAATTTGGAACAGGAGGTTTTAGAGCAGGCGGGCTATGCGGTGCTGCGCGCTTACTCCGGGACGGAGGCGCTGCTTCTTCTGAAAACGAGCCGCCCCGATCTCATTTTGCTCGATCTGATGCTGCCGGGACTCAGTGGTGAGGAAGCTTTGCCCCGGATTCAGGGGATCCCTGTCATTGTGGTCAGTGCTAAGACTGCCGTGCAGGACAAGGTCGATCTGCTCCTTGGCGGCGCGGCGGATTACCTCACCAAACCATTCGACACAAAAGAATTGTTGGCCCGCGTGGCGGTACGCCTGCGTGAGGCATCGCGTTCCCCGCATGCGGCAATTTACACTCACGGCATCCCATGAAGTCTGCATCGGTGATGTACAGGTGCAGCTGACCCGGACAGAGTACGCGATCCTGAAGCTGCTGATGCAGAATCCCGGTCAGGTGCTGGCAAAGTCAGTTCTGCTCGACCGCATCAGTGCCGATACACCAGACTGCACCGAAAGCTCGCTCAAAACGCACATCGGCAATCTGCGCGGCAAGCTGCGCAGCGCATCCGGTCACGACTATGTGGAAGCGGTCTGGGGTATCGGCTTCCGGCTGAAAACAGAATCTTGAGGATTTCTGGACGATTTTCTTGACCGCTTTCTGGAACTTTGCGAGATACCATTGGGTCGATCAAGCAAAGGAGGTACTTCACATGGAATACGTGCTAGAAACCAATGGGCTCTCCAAGCGCTACCGTGCTTTCACGGCGCTGAACGGGCTGAACATGCACATCCCGAAAGGCTCGATCTATGGCTTTGTCGGCAGAAACGGTGCGGGCAAGACCACGCTCATCCGTCTGATCTGCGGCTTGCAGGAGCCGACGAGCGGCAGCTTCATCCTGTATGGAGCGAAGAACACAGACACGAAAATCGAGCGTGCAAGACGCCGGATGGGCGCGGTGGTGGAAAGTCCGGCGGTCTACCCGGACATGACGGCAGAGGAAAATCTCCGCTAACAGTATCTGGTGCTGGGGATGCCCTCTGCGGACGGTATCGCAGAACTGCTGCATCTGGTGGGGCTGGACGGTACTGGAAAAAAGAAAGTGAAGAATTTCTCGCTCGGTATGCGCCAACGGCTGGGGATCGCTGTAGCACTGGCAGGAACCCCGGATTTTCTGGTGCTGGATGAGCCGGTCAACGGACTTGACCCGCAGGGAATCATCGAGATGCGCGAGCTGATTTTGAAGCTCAACCGAGAGCACGGAATCACGGTGCTGATCTCCAGTCACATTCTCGACGAGCTTTCGCGCCTCGCCACCCATTACGGCTTCATTGACGGCGGACGTATGGTAAAAGAGATGAGCGCGGAGGAGCTGGAGAAGCGATGCCGCAAATGCCTCCGCGCGGAAGTCAGCGACACGAAGGCGCTTGCCCGTGTACTGGAAAGTATGAACGCCGAATACCGCATCATTGATTTTAACCACGCGGACATTTACGCCGAAATTCCGGTCACGACACTGGTATCGGCATTGGCCATAGAAAACTGCACCGTCAACAAGATTGTGGAGCAGGACGAGAGTCTTGAGAGCTTTTATATGAACCTTGTGGGAGGTGAGCGCCGTGTGTAAACTGCTCCGAGCAAATTTTTACCGTTTACGGCACGACAGAACATTTCGGCTGCTTTCAGCCCTGACGGTATTCTTCGGCGCTTTGATGACGGTTGTCAACGCCATTAACGTCCGCAGGCAGGGAGCTGCTTGGGTGATGGATTTCCGACTGCTCACCAGCGCCATCCTTTGCCCAATCCTGAATTCGGTCTTGGCTGCATTGTTTGTCGGCAGCGACTATTCCGATGGAACCTTGCGCAATAAACTGATTACTGGACACCGCCGCAGCAGTATCTACCTTGCTAATCTTATCACCTGCTGCTGCGCCGGAATGCTCCTGAGCATTGCTTTTATCGTTCCACAGGGCGTGCTTGGGCTCCTGCTGGGAGAACAGATTCAATCCGCTCCGGCAAAGTTGCTGATATATGTGGCGCTGAGCTTTGCGCTGATGATCGCCTGTACGGCGTTATTTACACTGATCGCCATGCTGTGTCAGAACAAATCGCACACAGCAGCAGGATGTATTCTGCTGGTATTTGTGCTGATCTTCCTCGGTGTCTACATTACCTCTGCACTGGACGAACCGGAGTATCTGGCTGCGTATTCCTACACAGAAAACGGCGTAACCGTGGAAGAACCGGAAATGAAAAATCCCAATTATATCAGCGGAACCAAGCGGCAGATCTACGAATTTATGCAGGACTTTACGCCGGGTGGGCAGATGCTACAAATTAGCGATATGGACGCCGAAAAGCCGATGATGCTGGCGATTTATGACGGGATCATCCTGCTGCTCGTGACAGGCTTTGGCCTGTTATTCTTCCGACGCGAGGATTTGAAGTAAGGTAGTTATGGAGTTTCAGAGTATAGGTTTAATCTGCGTACTCGCATTGTGCGTGCTCACGCTCATGATATATCTGCTGATTCTGCGCAGTTCCATCCGCGAGGTGGCAGAGGAATTGGAGGAAAAACTGCGGACGGATACGAATACCCTGATCTCCATCTCCACCGGTGACAGCAGCGTTCAGTTACTTGCTTCCAGAATCAACGCACAGCTTCAGGCGCTCCGCAAGGAGCGTCTAAAGCTGCAAACCGGAAATGACGAGTTGACAACCGCCGTCACGAATATATCCCACGACCTGCGCACGCCGCTGACCGCTATCTGCGGGTATCTTGACCTCTTGGAGCAGGAGCCGCAGTCGGAAAAATCCGGACGCTACCTTGCCGTGATCCGGGAACGAACGGATGCCATGCGCAGCCTGACGGAGGAGTTGTTCCGCTATTCCGTTATCACCGCCACAACGGATGAGCTGCATATAGAGGGAGTCTCCCTAAACGACATTCTTGAGCAGAGCCTTGCGGGGTTTTACGGCGCACTGTCCGCACGCGGCATTACACCGGAGATCCGAATGCCGGAGGCCGCGATTATACAGAAGTTGGATGCTGCCGCGCTGCGCCGCATTTTCGACAATATTCTCAGCAATGCCGTCAAGTATTCTGACGGCGATCTGGCAGTCAGCCTGCTGCCGGATGGCACAGTCAGTTTTTCCAACAGCGCTCCATCACTTAGCCGGGTGCAGGCAGAGCGCTTATTCGACCGTTTTTACACTGTGGAGACGGCATGCAATTCTACCGGCCTTGGGCTGTCTATCGCAAAGCTGCTGACGGAAAAGATGGGCGGTACGATTACGGCGGAATATGAAAACGGACACCTTCAAATTTGTATTGCTTTTCAATAATTACACGAAAAAACATGTAAAAACAAGGAGAGTATAAAAATGAAATATAAATCTTTTATCCTATTGCTTGCGGCCGTAATGGTGCTTTTCCTCGCGGCATGCGGAAAAACACCGGCACCCAACAAGAGTGAGTTATCGGTTTCAACTGATACACAGGTTGAATCGTCGAATGAGGTAGATGCACCGACTGATGAGAGCCCTACAGCAGATGCAGACAACTCTGCCAATGATGAGGCGTGGAAAACGGAGTTTGAGAAAAGCCTGCTGGAAAACTATGGCGTCACACCGGATCATTATGAAGATTTGAGTGACGGCATTTATCAGGTCTATGTCGAGATTGACGGCAAGGTTATTCCTTACGTCACGGTGGATTCCGCAACCGGCGATTATCACGGATAAAGGAGAATGGAAATGAAAAAGAACGCTCTTATTTTAGCTACCGCGCTGATTTTGGCGCTGTCATTGACGGCCTGCGGCGGAGAAGTTATCACAAAAACGACGGACTCTCTCGATCAGCAGGGACAGATATCTGCTTCGGACAGTGAAGCTCCTGCCTCAGAGCGCACGGCAACCGGCACAATGCTGCTGGATGGGAAGGAAACGACCGTGTATCTGGAAGTCAGCGATACAGAGATCAATTTCTGGGACAGCACTTCCGGTGGAAAGCTGCTCACCGTTGCAAAATATCCCGAAACGCTTGCCGGAGCCACTGAAGCGCTCAAGGGCTGCGATTACACGGATCTTGACGAGGATGCCAACAGTGATTTAACCGCAGAATTCACCTTTACCGATGGCAGCACAGCCAGCCTTGTCTGGTTCTATGCAGATGATGGCCTGATTTATAATGAGGAATTTTCCCGCCTACCCGGTGACGCGACTGCCACCGAGACAAACTGAACCGGTGTAAAGTGCAATGAAGTATCTCAAGGTGGACGCCTACGACGGCATGTGCTTCTTCGGCGGACTGGTGTTCTTTGCGCCGGTCGCCCTTCTGGTGCGAACGCAGGCTGGGATCAGCGAAGGACAGTTTTTTCTGCTGCAAGTGTTGCTTTCCGCCGTCATCGCATTGGGAGAGCTGCCAACGGGGTATCTGACAGACCGCATTGGCTACCGTAGCTCGCTGATCCTTTCGCAGCTTCTTTTGCTCACAGCAAGGGGCGCACTGCTGGCGGCATATCTGTTTCGCTCTCTCCCACTTTTCGTGCTGGAAGCCGTGATCGAGGGCATATCGGCCTGCCTGTCCTCCGGCACAGGCAGCGCCTATCTCTATGCAGCCTACGGGAAGGGCGATTATCTTCCAAAGACAGCACATGCAGCAAATTTCGGCACAGCAGGCTTTCTGCTCAGTACGGCAAGCTACGCTCTGATCTATCACCGCTTTGGCCTGAAAGGTCTGCTGATTGCCACCGTTCTTTCCGGTGCAGCCGGTTTCATCTGCGCCTTGCTCCTGCGCAGGGATTCCTGTGTCAGCATCAAAGCAGCGGGTCGCACGGAGAGAGCCGGTCTGTCACAGCTTTTGCTTCTTTTGCGCGACCGGCGTGCACGGCAGTTCACCGTGCTGATGTCCCTGTTCAGTGTGGCATGGCTGCTGGTCAACTTCTTCTAGCCCGCCTGCCCGGGCTGTATGTCACCAAGGAACACACTGGAGGTGGGATACAGCCCCGCGCCGCTCAGGTTCACGGTAACGTTCCGCAATGTGCTTTTTCCGATGTTGAACACATTGGCGGGCAGGGATATGGTTTCTCCCGCCGTGACTTCCCTGGGCAGGGAAACGGAATCACAGATCATCTCCGCGGGCTGGGTCACATGCACAAGGAAGGTCCTTGTACTGCCACGTTTGCCCTGTACATCAGTTCATCGGGCAGTTTGAATAGCCTTGATGGTCTGGGGGTTGAGCAGAAACCCGAACAGGCTGAAGGCGAACACGGGAACGATTCCCGCAAGCTGCCCTTTTTTGAGGTTACCGCAGCGTATGCGTGAACGAAGACGACGCCGGACTCAGCGTGATCGTCGAAGCGCTCCCCATCGTCAACGTTCCGACAGACGGTGTGGTGGCTATCGGGATCGTGGGCAGCGAGATCGTAGCGGAACCGGTGAGCATTCCAACCGACCCAGAGAAGGAGACGTCGCCGGTCCATGCCAGTGTGATGCTCTTGGTACCGTCAGCGTTATGCGTAACCGTGCATTCGCCGTAAGCGGCAGCCTCTGTCGATGCGTTATCGGTCAAGACCGTCAGAAACGGCTTACCGGATGCACTGTTGTATGCCGTGCTGTACTGCGTTGTATAGTTGCTGGCGGATACCGCTGAGCCGGTTGCAAAGCCCTGCTTCTCACGGGTATAAACCGTGGACCCGCCTGCCGTGACCGACATCGAGCCTCGGGTGGTGCCGGAGTTGTTGTTGCCGTACACGTTGTAGGACCCGGACAGCGTTGCGAGGAATACATAGAATCGGATCGTGGAGGTGTTGTTCACCACGGATTGGGAAACGACCTTGTATTCCATCCATGTGCCGATCTTGGAGGACTGCGAGCCGGAGATCGAACCGTTTATGATTGTGTATCCCGAATGGATTGGGGTTGAGATTGTTGCCATATCATCACTCCAGTAGCTTAAAGTTCAGGTTGTCCGATTCCGGCATCCATGCAAACGGCCCAATTCGCATGCCCGTCAGAATCTGTACCGTGTTCACATACAACTTCCCGGCAGAGAAGTATGCGATGGCGTTCTCTGTGGAAACGGAATCCTCGTCGCCGGTGAAGAAATAAAGGATGTCGTTCTCCAACTTGAGCTTGATCTGGGACGTGCTTTCACCGATCACGATGCCCGAAGCGCTCATGCGGATAAATCCACGGATCGTCTCGAACTGCTGGGACATTTCACCGTTGAGGGTAGAGATTTCAGAGCTCGTTTCTGTGAAGTTCGCCTCGATGGTTCCGGCCATAACGGAGAGCGTCGTCTGGATGGTGCTCTGCAGCGCATTGAAATCCGAGGTCGTGACATAATCCTCCAGCGCGGACAGAATGATCTGCTGCGCGGACTGGATAATGCTCGTATTGTTCATGATCTCATGCTGTACGATCTCGGTCGCTTCGCTGTTCGTCACGTAATCGGCTTCAATGCCCTCGATCCGGTCCACCGCATCTGCGATCTTGTTCGTATTGTCCGCAACAAGCGAAATCCGGCTGTCCCCGAGCGTGATCCGCATGGCCGCCGGGTTCTGGAGCGGGATCGTCATCTTCGTCAGAACGAACTCCGCCTGCGGACAGATGTTCCCGCAGGTAACGATTACACGGTCGAGGAACTGGAAGCATTCGATAACGGACGATGAAAAGGAAGGAATCTTATCTTTCCAGTGATTTCCGGGAAACTGCGGCACAGCGCTTTCCTGCGCAGGCAAAGCAGCTGAACGCCGCTTTCGATGCCCGTCTGAATGGGCTGTTGGCAGAAAATGCGGATGCGGGCAAGGAAAAGCTGTACCACCTCAAAAGGCAGATCCTGCCGGGCATCGCGGCATACGAGACGCTGCAAACGGTCATGCCCAAGGAGGAGGCGCTGCAAACCGTTCACGGCTATGTGGAGCGGCTGGCGAGAACGAGCCACAAACAGCTTGCCGCCCTGCTGCACATACCGGGGCTTTA
>ERZ824600.4246-NODE-4246-length-12795-cov-4.063658_pt1 | contig 12795 bp, 13 predicted proteins | sample MGYA00519933_ERZ824600 | MGnify/ENA primary metagenome ERZ824600 (study PRJEB31778, sample SAMEA3449178) | human gut metagenome | biome: human gut; feature: human-associated habitat; material: faeces | place: United Kingdom | collected 2010/2012 ... | reverse complement strand
CTGTTTGCCCTCTGCCCTTAAAAGCGTTGATTTTACTGGGTTTCTGCTTGTTTTCCTATGTCAGCGCTCTTAAAGCCGTGCGCTTTTATCATGGCTTCCGCCGAAGCGGCAATCAAATCACGCTGGGGTAGAATATACTGCATACCGATAAGCTGCGCCATGCCGTCGCACGGGGCGGGAACAGTAAATTCAGCCGGTGTACCACCGGCAGCCCATACACCTTCTTTTACATAATTGACCAGTTCCTTAAAAGGCTTGTGCCCCGGATTCACGTCATTCCATGAATTAACGATGCCTATGGCCGGTTTTTTAGATCCTTATCCCGATAGCCTGTGGCTCCCATAAGGCCAACATAATACGCATCAGTAATAACGTCCCTGCGCTCAGGCATAATATCCTCCTCGATTATAAATCCAAGTGTATAATGTGCTCCCATTTGCGTCCTTCAGTGCTGACATCAATCGGACAGTCCTTCTTGTTGCGCCATTTTCCGATTGCACGGGAACGCAATTCTGTAATGGTATCCCGCTACAACGCGGTAATACCCGCTCAGAAGCGCATTTACTTTCTCACTGCCGCAATCTGCCCGCAGTTCGCGATCCTGAAAAGACAGCAACTTTTCAATCGTGGCAAGGACGGTGATTCCATTCTTGCCCACATTCTGTAATACTCTCGCACTGAACTGATGATTTCCACGTCCAAACAGAAAACCCTGTCCGCCAATCGGTGAAACAATGATTTCCATATTTCCGGAGCAGGAAAGGTCATACAATTGCTGTTCCGTAGCATCTGCCGCCACGAGTTTGCCATTGCAGATAACGTCAATGCCCAGCAGTTCGAAGGGAATGTCCAGCCGCTGCATCAGCTGCTTCGCCATCGCGCCGGAGCCGACAGCATACAAAACATCCGGTTGCATCCGTTCGATGATATCGTCAACAATTCCCTCCATTTTTTCCGCGTCAGACACAAAACCGCTTTGTTTCATGCTTTGCAGATAGCCACGAACAGAAGGTACCTTCATGTATCCGTACAGTTCTGCGCGAACATGACCGGTACGGTAGGCTTCTTCATCGAGGTCGACGACCTCTGCTTCCCTCAGCGTATAGCTTTCCCCCCGCAGCAAGCGCAGTGCAAGCTGACCGGCAAGCGTCGGTGAAAAAGCAAAACAGGCTGATTGAATCTTCACTCCCGCAGGGATTCCGATGACAGGAATATCACAACCGACTACGGAACATACATCCCTTGCAGTTCCGTCCCCGCCGGCAAAAATAATCAGTTCTGCATCCTGTTCCTTCAGCAATTCTGCAGCCCGAATCGTGTCCTTAGATGTTGTAAGCGCCGGGCATTGTAAAATCAGCCGATAAGGAAGTCCGATTCTTTTGCACACATCCTCGCCCATGCTGCCGCCAACGGTCAGCACGAGCGGTTTCTCTTCAAGCCTCCGCAACTGCACAAGCGCGTTATATGTTTTGCCTTCTGCCTCCGGGCGGGCACCTAAGGAAACTGCCTTTTCCAGTGTCTGTGCGCCGTCAGTTCCCTTAAGTGCAACCTTTCCGCCCATACCGGCTATAGGATTGACAATCAGTCCTACTACTTTACGCAAGGCCGTTCTTCCTCTTGTAAACGCGCCATGTTACGCAGAGGTCTTCCGGATCGGAAATCTCGTTGTTCGGCACATTTCCTATCGATCCGCGATGCGGTGCCGTCTTTACGACCTCCGGATGTTCATAGGCCTCGTTGCTAATATACTTAAGCGCCTCAACATATTCGTCAATATCGTCCTTGGAGTAGCTCTCTGTCGGCTCGGGTGTAAACGGCTCCGGAACGATCAGCGGATGATGACTGGAGAAGAAACGCTGGAATCCGAAATCCTGCATGCGGCGGTTGATGTCATCATTGTTGACACCGGTATCGGCATTAAGCTTTTCCCAGCTATAACGCACCTGCTCTAAACGGTGGCACTCTACATCACTCCAAGGAATGCTGATACCGCGAACCTCTTCGATCAGCCGCTTCATCATGTAGTTGTTATTCAGGATCGCCGTTTCGGCAACCTCTTTCAGTCCCGCCGCGCCAAGAGACATCACCCATGAGTAGGCGCGCACCACCGCCGCAACCACGCCGTAGAACTGGCGAATCTTTCCGACAGAGCATTTGGAGCTGTCATCAAGGCCATAAGCGCTACCGTCAAAAGTCACGCGGGGGCTCGGAAGGTATTTTGCAAGCTCTGCGCTAACACCCTGTGCCGCACAGGCAGGACCCATGCAGCCATGGGGCGAGGAAAACGATTTGTGGAGATTAAAATGGCACATATCAGCGCCCATTTCGCTCGGGCGAATGATTCCAAACATCCCGTTATAGTCCGCCATATCGCATACGCACAGACCGCCGACCTTGTGAACTTCATCAATAAACTGCTTGATGATTGGGTTGAAAACGCCGGTATCTTCCGGGTTGGTGATAAAGATTCCCGCAGTTTTTTCGGAGAGAACGGCTTTCAGGCTTTCCAGAGAAGGATAGCCTTTCTCATCAGGCATCAGTGTGACCACTTCAAAGCCGCAGGTCGCAGGGGCTGCAGAGTCAAGTGGGTGGGACAAAACCGTAGTAATGATCTGCGTCCGCTGCTCAGCCTCTCCCTTTTCTTCAAAATACTTTTTCAGCACAGCGGCATTTGCATAGATGCCTGCACCGCCGCCTGCCGGCTGGAAAGAAAACGCATCCATGCCGGAAATCTCACACATGAGCTTTTCAAAGTCATACATAATCTTTAAAATGCCCTGTGCGGTAGAGGGATCCTGAAGGGGATGCAGTTCTGTGAACTTGGGATTGCGGACAAACTGCTCGTTGATTTTGGGGCTGTATTTCATCGTGCAGGTACCCAAACCGATGTCAATATTGATATCCTGTCCCATCGTTTCCTGAGAGAGGCGAAGATAATGGCGCAGGACCTGTGGCTGTGCGATCTCTGGCAACGCCGGTAGTTCTTTGCGCTGAATGGAGGCGGGCAGCAAGGACTTGCCCACGGCGTCCGCGACTGCATCCTCCGCCTGGGGAAGCAGAATGCCCCGGTTGCCGGGAGTCGACAACTCGAAAATAAGCGGTTCATCCCATTTGGCGTTATGGAAATTCTTAAGTTTGATTGTCTTATTCATCTCAACACCCTCCTATCACGCCAGAATACTCTTAAGCGCGTTGCAAAGACGGTCGATCTGTTCCTGACTCGTTTTTTCCGTCACACAGTACAGTGCCGACTGGCCGAGATCATAGTGCTTGCTCAAATCAACGCCGCCGAAAATTTTATGGTCCTCAAGAAGGCGCTTGTTGACTTCGGACACGCTCTTACCGCTTTCGTCAAAGTTGAGAACAAATTCCTGGAACGCAGTACTTGGCTGGAAAAGCAGGCGAACACCGGGGATCTGTGACAGCATTTTCTTAGCATAAGCGCTTTTCTTCAGAATTGTTTCACCCAGATCCTTCATTCCCTGAGGCCCCATGACAGACAGGTACACGGCTGCTGTGATTGCCCACAGTCCTACACAGGTGCCGAGGAACTCAACGCCCTGTGCGCGTCGGTAATAGCTTGTCCGTTCGGGCAAAGAACGGAAATAGCCGCGCTCACCAGCATCATTTTCGAAAATACCGTAAAGGTGATGCGGATAGTTCAGCACATATTCCGCCTTAACGGGAGTGGCGAGATAGCCACCGAGTCCAGAACCGTAGCTCATATGAATACCGAGCGGCTGGATATCGCCGCAGGCAATGTCCGCACCGTACTGCACGGGCGGTGCGACTACGCCAAGAGATGCCGGATCGGCATAAACGGCGAATTTTGCCCCGACTGCGTGCGCGCGGTCTGCAATTTTTTGTCCCTGCGTTTCAAGGCTTCCAAAGAAAGTCGGATTTTGGATCAGAACGCAGGCAATTTGATCATTCAAAACTTCGGCGAGAGCATTCAAATCAAGCTGTCCGTCCTTTTCATAAGCAACATGGATTGCTTCCATACCGACACAGTAGTGCAGAATCTGGCGTTCAATATCATAATTAAAATTTTTCGGAATAATGTATTTCTTTCTGCCAGTAATTCTACCTGCCATCATTACAGCAGTAGCGGCGGCAGATGCGCCGTCATAAGTGGGGAAGCTGACACAGTCCAAATCCAGCAGTTCACCCATCAGACTGGTGAACTCAAAGAACGCCTGATTCTTTCCGTGATCGACATAAGTATCGCCGCTGTAAGCTGTAAGGAATTCCGAACGGCCGTTGATTTCATCGCAGACCGCGGGAACATGATGGTCATAGCAACCCGCACCGAGGAAGCTGGTGTACTCGCTACAGGTTTTGTTCTTTGAAAGGATCTCGTCCATATGCTGCTTCAGCTCCCACTCAGACAAGTAGGGCTTCGGCAAATTCAGCGGGCGATCTAGACGAAGTTCCTGCGGGATAAATGAATAGATTTCTTCCACGGCCTGAATGCCGAGCGTATCAAGCATTTCGCGCTTCACGCTTTCATTGCTGTTGGGAATATACGGATAATTGACACCCATAAAAATTCCTCCTTAAATTAGCTTACTGGGCAGCCATGTGATCAGCGGCGGGAAGATCCAGCAGATGATCAGGGCAACGATCTGCAGAATGATAAACGGAACCGCAGCCTTGTAAATGCGCGTGACGGGAACGTCTTTGGGAACGATCGACTTGAGGAAGAAGAGGTTGAATCCGTAGGGCGGCGTAAGATAAGCCATTTGAAGGTTCAGCATGAAAATCATGCAGAACCATAAGGGATTCACACCGAGTGCTTCAATAAGCGGCAGATAGATTGGTGCTGTCAGCGTGATCACTGCATAGTCATCCATCAAGGCGCCGAGCAAGAAGTTCAGAACCATCATAAGAATCATAACGACCATTGTACCGCCGGGTAGCTTTGCTGCCGCAGCCTGCAGAATCTTATTTGCACCCATTACGTTCAAAACGGTGTTCAGCATGGCAGCGGCCGCAAGAATCCAGAGAATCATGCCAATCAGCTTGAGTGTCTTACGCAGAGCTTCCCGCAGGATGTCGAGGCTCAGCTTGCGGCGGAAGAAGGCGATGATAATCGAACAGCCTGCGCCGAGGCCTGCTGCTTCGACTGGGGTGGCAAGACCTCCGTAAATTGAGCCGAGAACAGCAAGAATCAGAAGGGCAGGAGCAATAACACTCCTGAGACTCTCTATCTTTTCCTTCCAGGATGGGAGCTCCTCCTTTGGGATGGCCGGGCAGAGTGAAGGGTTAATGATACAGCGAACAAAAATATAAATGCAATAGATAAGTGCGCAGAGCAGCCCCGGAATAACGCCGGCAAAGAACAGCTTGCCCACCGAAACGCTCTTGCTGTACTGACTGAGAATAACCATAGGAATGCTGGGCGGGATGATGATGCCGAGCACACCGCCAGCAAGAATAACGCCCATTGCAATTTTCTCATCATAGCCGCGGGAACGCATAGAGGGCAACGCAATTAGGCCCATGGTGACCGTTGCAGCACCGCTGCCGCCGCACATTGCGCCGAAAATCGCACAGATGATGACAGTTGCCATTGCAAGACCGCCACGCAGGCCGCCCATCCATTTATAAAGCATGTCATACAGATCGTCCGCTATGCCTGTTTTTTCTAAAATGTTCGCCATAAGCAGAAACATCGGAATCGCAACATAGTTGTCTCCAAGGAATGTTGACCAAATGCTGTTGCTGACAGAAATAAACCCGCTTGGATCCCAAAAAATCAGGATTGCTAGGATCGCAATGCCGCCCAGAGAAAACGGGACCGGCATACCGGAAGTCATGAAGAGCATCATGACTACAATCAAAAGTGCAATTGCGACTAAATTAAAGTCCATCATACTCCTCCTGTTTTATTTAAATTTTGCGGGGTAAGGCTCGTTATGAATCAAAACATAAATATTCTTTATCAGAATAGATATGCCTTGCAGTGCAAGCAAAACACAACCAATCAAAACAGCCGCACGACCCCAGCTATACGGGATGCGTAAGACCGTAGGGCTGGATGCCTTCATTGAAATCGCGGACTGAAGTGCCACAACATTGGTCGTGACAGTCATATACATAAAAAGTGCAAAGATAGAAAATGTGATGATGTCCATTAGCGCACGATTTTTCAAACTCAGTTTTTCGTAAAAAAGATCTACACGGACAAATTGATCGTACAGATAAGAATAGGCTCCGCCAATCGATCCGAGTAGGACCATGCATTGCTCGCATACATCCGTTACCCAAATGGTCGGGGATTTGAAGAAATATCTGGCAACTACCTCAAACATCAGGGAAAATACCATCACGATCAAGATCCATTTTCCCAATTCGCCAATGAGGTGATTCAGCCAGTCTATACCGTTCACCACGGCTTGACATATTTTTTTCATTTTTACCTCCTTTGAGGATTTTGGTCGGGTGCCTCGCTTTCGCGGGGCACCCGGTTGTTAAGTTGGTTTACTTTTTCATCTGAGTTTTGCAATTTTTATACTAAGAATCCTTGATGACCAACCTGTTCTTACGTGGGCGCCCTGGCTTTCCTTTGTTTGTCCTGCGGACTGCATATTCGGGGGAGCAACCATCAGGAATATCGAAGCCAAATGCATCACAGATTTCAATTTGTTTTCCAATGAAGGGAGTGATGAAGGGCTTGGTTCCGGGATGCTCTATGAATCGAATTGGCCGCATTTCGTTTAGAATATCCTGAATGGAATGGTATTTGTCACTCAGTTTTTCTTTCCGAACATTGGCTAGGTAACAACCCATGATCTGTGCTACGAACAGCACAAAAAGGCGGCCTTCCTTACCAAGTTCAGAGGAGTTTCGCTGCCTGTCTGCACCAAGAATGCCCTTCATTATAGAAAAGTATTTCTCCTGCTCATCACGGAGCGAATGCAAACATTACATTCTTCAGAAGCCTTGCAATTACAGGTGTTTTGGCTGATTAGAAGAATTCTTAGTAAAATTAATTGCAAAATTCAGATTTTTCAGGAAACATAACGAAATATTACTTTGCAGCAATCTCAGCAAGATGTGCCTCTTCCCAGTCAAGGATAATGTCAAAACCCTTGGCTGCTTCAGGATACTTTTCTTTCCAGCCTTCCATCAGTTCCATACCGATTTCAGTGAATCTGGCAACTTCTGCATCAGGAACATCCTGAACAACGACACCATATTCCGCACAGGCATCCAGCGCAACCTGCTGGAGCTTCTCAGACTCGGCATACAAATCGTAGTACATGTCCTGAATCGCTTGATAGAGGTCTGCCTGCATCTGCTCTGGCAGAGCCTCCCAAGCAGCCTTATTGAAAATAAAGTTGCACGGAGAACCCGCGTTCACGCACGGGACACAATGAGAGATGACCTCGTACCAACCCATTCCGTACATATCACACATACCGTAGAGGGTGCCTTCAATCGTACCGAGCTGGAACCCCATATAGATATCGCCACCGGACATGGTGACAGGGGCAGCGCCGCAGGCCTTCATGAAGTCGGTCTGGGAGGCAAGTGCGCGAACAATGTGACCTTTCAGGTCGTCAAGGCTAAGCATGGAGAAAGTAGACAAGAATGCCTGGTCGCCCTGAGGAGCAAACCCGCCGTAAATGATACCCTTTTCATAATAGGAATCACGCAGGAAGTCTACCCAACCGGCATTGTAGAGACAGTCATACTGCTGATCCTTGCTTGTAAAGAAAAACGGGGGCGTGGTCTCACAATAAGCGGCTTCTACGATCGCGCAGGTGTCGTTCGGGGAGGAAATGGCACCCTGAAGAGTACCGTTAATAACTGCCATTGGGATGTCTGCCGGAGCGCAAATCGTGTCCGGTTCGTACATTTCAACCGTAACAAGACCATTTGTGGTTTCTTCGATTACTTTCTTAAGCATCGGAAGCTGAATGTCCATGCACTGGTCGCCGGTTCCGTAGGCAGATTCAATCTTCCACACGACAGGTTCCATGGTTTCGGGGTTTTGTTCCTCAGTCTGAGAGCCGCAGCCGCTCATAGCAAAAATGCTGATGAGCACAAGGGCAAGTGCCAAGAATTTTTTTGCGTTTTTCATTGTGTTTTCATCCTTCCTTTTTAGTAAATTACAATTATAAACACTCCAATGAAAACAAAGGAGTATTTTACGAAGTAAACTTCGCCCGGCGCCAGAAATGCATTTATTTCCGGTGGGGCACATACCGAGATTATGCATGTAAGATGTCAAAGGTCTCCAGCAGCGTACTGCCGCCGACAATCACAATTTTGGCACCGGTAATATAGCGGGAATCCTCGGTAGCGAGGAACGCAACTAACTCATCGATCTCCTCGATTGTGCACAAACGCTTGAGCGAGGTGCGACTTACGTATCAGCCACGGCTCAATTCCGTCCCTATCCATCGACACACCGCACAGCGTTGCCCCGACCGATTGGAATGTATTGAGCGGCTTGTTTACCGTCCAGTCTGGCCTTCAGAAAATGCTGATCTCCGCTTGCTTTTTTCGTGTGGCCATCGTTCCACTGTCCTTTCCTGTGCTAACTAATGATAACGATCTTTCAAATCTGCGGAAATAACCGACTTGCATAAGACCCGTTTTCCTGCTTTTCTCGTTTTATCAGCGAAAATGACCCTGTTCTGAAAATCAGCGCAGCACCTTTTTCCTATATAATTAGGGCAATACCGCATAATGCAAAACAAGCCAAAATATGATATACTATCCACATGGATAAGCAAATGAGTCTGTCCGCTCTAAGCGATGAGCCTGCACAGGTGCGGACGAAGAAAAAAGAATTTCTCAAGCGGATTGACCGCATCATTCCGTGGGGAGAGTGGCTGGCACTTATACGTCCGTGTTATTACAAAGGAGAACGCGGCAACAAGCCCTACGATCTGGAACGAATGCTCCGAATCTATATGATTCAGAATCTGTGCAATCTTTCTGATATGGCGACTGTTGCCGAAGTAATTGACAGCCGCGCCTTTTCAGACTTCTGCGGCGTTGAGTCCAGCAATCAGGTGCCAGACGGAGATACGCTGGGGCGATTCCGCAATCTGCTGATAAAGAATGGACTTCAGGAAAAACTCTTCGCGCAGGTCGTCGAGCTTCTTACAAAGCGTGGACTGATTCTCAAGAAGGGTACGATTGTGGACTCAACCTTCATCGAAGCTCCATCTTCCACTAAAAACAAGGATAAGAAGCGTGACCCGGAGGCGCATTCTGCTAAAAAGGGCAACACATGGCACTTCGGATACAAGGTCCATGTGGGAGTTGACCATGAAACCGGGATTGTGCACGCACTGGAAGTTACATCCGCCAATAAACACGATGTCTGTATGACGGCAAAACTTCTGACCGGAGAGGAGCAGGTTGTCTACGGAGACAGCGGTTATCTCGGAGCCGAAAAGCGTCCTGAAGCGATAACTACAAACAAATCCGGCAAACGCATTTGTTACAAAATCAATCGTCGTCCATCTTAGAGCAAGCACAACTCCAATCGATCCAGAGCACAGATCAAGCGCAGGGAGCGCGAGAAATCTTCCGTACGAGCCAAAGTGGAACATGTCTTTGCTGTTGTAAAGCAGCAGCTGCATTTCCGAAAAACACGATACCGAGGTTTGCAAAAACAGACCGCAAAACTGAATATCCTGTTCGCACTTGCGAATCTGATTCTGGCTGACAGACCCTGCCTGGCAGCTTAAATCAGTGCACACATTCGGACATTTTGGAGGGTCATCCCGATTATTTTTCATGGTCGGGATGTCTTTTTGCACTCAAAAGCTCATTTGCGCGGTGTTGCCTTAGGGCAAAGTCTGCCCTCCATAAGGCAGTCATCTATTGATCTATTGAAAGGAAAGAGATAAGGATCCGTTTTCACTGAATGGAATCTGAAACGGTTGGCTTTCTATTGTGACATGGGAGCAGGAACGGGCCTCATCAAGCATATTTTCCGAGACATAGACAACATCGAGGTTTTTTGTGTTTTTGATAAAGCCGATTTTCGGTTGCTTTCCCTCCTCAACCAGACAGGTGCGCAAACCAGCAGCAATCGTCAGCCGATCGGTAGGTATGATAACGGGAATTCTTGCAGTCATAGGATGGGACGATGTAATAACATTTGGGTACATTTTTTTCAGATCTAGCTTCTGGTAAAGCCGATCAGAAATATAATCAGCAAAGCCAATGCCGTTTCCGTTCCCCTCGGTATGATCTGTCAAGTCAAGCGCTACAATTCGTGTGTAACAAATTTCCGGTGTCTGAACAGAATCGTTGTTGTACCGCCCAATCACGTTTGAATCCATTCCCGTTCCGCTGATATCCTTACCCAGCTCCTGAACAACGAGGACATCGGAACGGTCAAAAAACGGCCGCGGCAAATAAGAGTGAGCAAGCTTAAGCATATCTTTTTCAACAACAGGAATTTCCTCGGGCTCAAGGCAAAAGATATTGCCCAAGATTCCGTGTCCGTTTTCAATCAGCCCCACTCCAAAAAGGATCTTCTCATCACGAAGGACTGTCTTCCCAACTTCTGCAATGGTTTTTCCCATGCGAGGGAAACCCGTGCTGTGGTAATAGCGAGCGCCGCGATGCTTTCCTAGGCCGATTGTCATCATTTTCATCAGGCCACTTTCATAGTCCGCACGAAAGCCTGTGTGATTTTTGACACGATTGACAACAATGATTCCATCAGCTTCATGCGCATACTTGTCGACAAACACAGGACGCCCGTCGCTGATGTGATCAATCAGCACCACATCCATGGAAGCATAGATCGGTGCCCCAACGTTTTCCTCGGTGATGCCCAGTTCCATGAGCATGTTGCGCTGCCCCTCTGCTGTTGCACCGCCATGACTTCCCATAGCCGGAATAATGAATGGGTGCGCACCGCGTTCCTTGACCATTTCGACCAATGTGCGCAATACCTCTACCATTCTGTCGGTTCCGCGGCTGCTGCCTGTAATCGCAATCCTCTGCCCCGGCTTAATGGAAAGATAACCAGAAAGATGTGCTACTCCCCCACGCACTACCTCAGCGGCATCGTCAACTACAGGGTGATTGAAATGCTGACGGACTTTTACGATCCGCGGAAAGGGCACTTCGGACAGTGCATTCTCAATAAAATCCATAGCGCACTCCCTTATTTGCGAGTGATGCAAAACAGTTCTGCGTGACCGAGCGTTTCCGCCTTGGTCATTTTGCCGTTTGCAGTTTCGATGAGCATATCAAAAAGATTCTGTCCCGCAGAAGGAATATCCTTTTCGCCGTCAATGATTCTTCCGGCATTGTAATCGATGTTTTCCTTCATTTTTGCAAAGGTGCGGCTGTTGCCGGTAACCTTGATTACAGGAACAAACGGAAAGCCTGTCGGAGTACCGCGTCCGGATGTAAAAACAATCACCTGTGCGCCGCCGCCGATCATTCCCGTGACAACTTCACCGTCATGTCCGGGCGAATCCATCAGGAACAGGCCCTTCTTGCCAGGCTTTCCGCAATAGTCTAAAACACCGTTAATTGTGCGGGTGCCGGATTTGTAAATATTTCCAAGCGCTTTTTCCGCAACGGTCGATACCCCGCCGTCAAAATTACCAGTAGAAATCAGCGCGCTTCGATTTTTAAATCTGGGATCCGTGCTGGCCGTACGCAGTTTGCACTCCATTCGGTCGATGGTATCCAAAATATCTCTTGCAACCTGATTGTTTTCCGCTCTTTCCGCAAGCACTTTTTCCGCGCCGAGAAGTTCCGTAACTTCGGAAAACATAACCGTCCCGCCATGGTCAATGACCAGATCGCTCATGGCACCCACGGCAGGGTTGGCAGCAATACCGGATGTTGCATCTGTACCGCCGCACTTTACGCCCACGCAAAGCTCAGAGGTATCAATTTCCTCACGAACAAGCGCGGAGGCATCTGCCACCATTTTCTTTGCAAGGGAAACTCCTTTTTCAATAGCGCGAACAGAGTCGCCCTCTTCCTGAATGATGACCTTCTCAACGGGCTTCTTGCTCTTTTGGAGCCCCGCGACAAATTCCGCCACAGTAAATCGCTCACACCCGAGTCCGACCACGAGAACTCCTGCAAGGTTAGGATGATTTCCCATCGCAATAAGTGTGCGTGCTGTAATTTCCAGATCCTCACCGACCTGACTGCACCCCACCGGATGCGGCAGATAAACCGTGTTCGGGACCTGACGGGCAATCATCTCCGCAACTCGTCCCGCACAAAAAACAGAGGGAATGATTCCAATATAATTACGAACGCCCACCTGACCATCCGGCCTGCGGTAACCATAAAAAGTCATTGCTGTCATCTGCCTCTCTCACTCTCAATATTGTGCACATGAATCCATTGCCCCTCGCTAATGTTCTGCGTGGCGTAACCGATCTTATGCCCGTATTTAAAGATATCCGTGTCCCGCGGAATATCCTTGAGGGCAAGTTTGTGCCCGAATGGAATATCTTCGTTCGCAACCCAAACACTGTTGTTGCAGTAACATAAATCGCCCTTGCTGACATCCTCCAAAACAACGCCAACATTATCTGCGGGATTCATGATAAGCATTTTCTTCTTACTCATATATGTCTCCTATCTTGTAAAAAAAGCGACACACGATAAGTGTGTCGCTTCAGTCTGTCGAAAAAGTCCAGCAAATGCTGGGCTTTTTCTGATAGATATGGTAGAATGGGAAAGGGTGATGAAAGATGCTGGAACGCGGGAAAATGGATCGAGATCTGGTAGAGTTCGTAGTCATAGACCAACTGGTGCCGAAGGAGCATTTGCTGCGAA
>ERZ824600.4245-NODE-4245-length-12812-cov-2.712628_pt1 | contig 12812 bp, 12 predicted proteins | sample MGYA00519933_ERZ824600 | MGnify/ENA primary metagenome ERZ824600 (study PRJEB31778, sample SAMEA3449178) | human gut metagenome | biome: human gut; feature: human-associated habitat; material: faeces | place: United Kingdom | collected 2010/2012 ... | reverse complement strand
TCAGATTCTATACAGAAATTTAATGAATATAGTGAAGATGAATGGAATAAGATTATCAAGACGGCAGACGGCCACGGGGTTCTGCCGTTAATAGCAGATGAGTTATATTTTATGGATTGCGTGCCTGATAATATTAAGATTAAGGCGGTTGCAAAAGCAAAAAAAATTGTTATCCAGAACAGCCGTCTTTCATACCTGACTAATGAGTATATGAGCATTTTAAATGATGCCGGAATTACGGCAGTGCTTTTAAAAGGTGCCGGAACGGCTGCATATTATCCGGTAAAGAGTCTTAGAAAATCAGGTGATATTGATATACTCATTCCTGATAAGCTGCAGTTTGATAAAGCCGTAAGTGTGCTTGAACTGCATGGCGTGGTTATAATGGGGGAACAGCATGCATGGCATCATGTTGAAATGCATAATGAGAACGGCGTAATAATAGAACTTCACAGGGCACTGGCAGAACAGTTCGATGATGACGATGTGAATAAAAAGATTGAGCAGTATACTGAAGAAATGTCAGTTCATAATATTTTAAAAAATATTGATGGAATGAATATAGTATGTCCTGAGATGGCATGGGAAGCATTAAGTCTTGCCATTCATATGCTGCACCATTTTGTGAGAGCAGGGTTCGGACTCAAACTTTTGTGTGACTGGGTTGTATTCTGGAATAGCGAACATGATGAAAGTCAGAAAAATACATTTTATTCAATGATAAGCAGCATTGGAATAACAGGTTTTGTTAAAGCTGTCAATATAATCTGTATAAAGTATCTTGGAATGAAAAAAGAAAATGTTTTTTTTATGATACAGGATGAAAAAACAGAAGTTAATACCGATATATTCCTTAAAGATATTATCGAGGCACAGGAATTTGGCAGTACCAAAGATGAAAGAATGGTTGTGCTTCGTGGCAGCAGGTTTGCAGACTATGTAAGAGAGTTCCATCATCAGATGAAACTTAACAATCCCGATAAGAAAGATAATAAGCTGTTGTGGCCTTATCTCTGGGTTAAAACATTTGCAGTTTTTGTAAGAAATAACAGGACTGTAAGGAAAACAACAATACGCAGTGTACTAAAAAGTGCAGGTGCAAGAAGCAGGGTTGCATATGATATGAAACTGTTTAAAAAATAGTACCCTAAAGTCAGTGGTTATGCGGACTTTAGGGTTGACAGCCGCGATTTATAAGCATTATAATATGGGAAAATAGTAATGCTTTGATTTATGAATGGAGGAGTTTTATTATGTTGAAGTATGAAAAACCGGTTGTAGAGTCAACAGAAGACGTTGCTGAGAGCGTATACATGGCAAGCGGAGATGTAAAGACAGGTGTCTGTCCTTACGGAAGAGAGTTTGCTAATGCCGGAGCTGATATATGTCAGATTTGCTCAAAGACAGATGGAGCACAGACTTCAGGAAGTGCTTTCAGAGCAGATTATAAGGGATGTCCTTACGGAGTTGCTGAACAGGTTGATTAATTTAAGAGACGAAAGAATATAATATATGGATTATAAGCAGATTGATGAACATAGTGCTGTAATCAGGACATTAAAGGAAAATGACATAAAAATCAAACCTAAGGGATACAGTATGTATCCCTTATTTGTTCCCGGAAGGGATTATGCGGTTATTACCCATATTGAACCTGATAAGCTCAAAAAAGGTGATGTTGTTTTATACAGAAGACATGATAATACAGGAATTCTTGTATTACACAGAGTATGCAGAATAGATAAAAATGGATTCTATATGGTTGGAGATAACCAGAGTGAGATTGAGGGACCATTAGAAAAAGAATGTATTCACGGAAAGCTTATTGCTGTTGAAAGAAACGGCAGAATGTTTTCTGTGAATAATATTGTATATAGATTTATTTCGTATGTGTGGCTTTTATTAAGACCGGTGCGTATGCCAGTTGCCAAGTCAGCAGCAGCAGTAAAACGCTGTATTAAAAAAATGGTGAAAAGAAATGGAAAAGAACAATAGTTTTATAAAAACAATTGGTGGAAAAATATTTGCAGTGCTTGCTATTGCGGCTGCAATTTTCTGTCTTGCTGCATTGTATGTGATTACCGGTGTCAACGCAGGGGTTAACAATGATAAGAATATAATTCTTGATGACGGGTGGAGTGTTATATATAATGGTGAATCATATAACGATGTCAATCTGAATAACTTCAGGCTTACAAAGACAATGGGAAAAGGTGACAAAGTTGTTTTATATACGTCAATACCTAAAAATTTTAAGTATGACACGCCTGTTATAAAGATACCTACAACATCATCGGTATTAAAAGTATCTGTCAACGGAAAGCTTGTGTATACATATGGCGAAGACAGATATGCAGAAAATAAGCTGGTAGGAAGCGGTTGGCATTATATTCCTGTCAAGAAGACAGATGCAGGAAAAAATATAAGAATTATTATTACATCTACTGAAGATGCGACATTTTCATCTATAGATGCACCTGTTCTTATGGAATATTCGGATGTTTTCCAACAGATGATGATAAAGAACCGTGTTCCATATGTATCTGCAGTTTCATTGATTTTATTTGGTGCACTTATAATGGCACTTGCCGGAATAATGATGATAAAAAGAACAGGAATGTCAAGACTTTTCTGGATAGGAGCCCTGTCTGTGACAGTTGGTACATGGACTGCATGCAATTATAGACTTACGCAGCTTTTTAATATACCATTGCCTGTTACAACAACGCTTGAGTATATTAATCTTGTTTTAGGGGCGTTGTCTGCTGCAATGTATTTTAAAGATAATGTATATGAATTAAAAGATACATTTATGATAAATCTTTATAAAATATTTGTTGGATGTTTGTCAGTATTTATAGTTGTATCATTTACACTGCAATTTGCCAATTTATATCATCTGCCGTCACTTCTTGAAGTTATTCATGTTTTTATTGTACTTGAAGTAATTTATATGATGGTTCTTATGATAAAAGTATTAAAATCGGGTACATCTTCAGGAAAAGTCCTTTTTATAGGTTTTTGCATAGTAATTGCATTTATATTTATTGATGTAGTACGTTATATGGTAAAAACATATACCGGAGTGCAGATTTTCAGTGGCTTCAGTATGTCAGCAGCAGGAATGCTTATATTTGTTGTTGTAATGATTATGAATTTCAGTATAGATGTAATACATAATATGAACGAGGCAAAGGAACAGGAAGTTCTTTACAGAATGGCATATATGGATGATCTGACGAAGATATCCAACCGTCGTTACTGTGAGAAAGTAATGGAAGAGTTGTCATCTAACAATGAAAATTTTGGGATATTCAGTTTTGACCTTAATAATCTTAAAAAAATTAATGATAATATGGGACATACTTATGGTGATGATTTAATATCCGGTTTTGCACGTATTTTAAAAGAGACTTTTGAAAAAGAAGCAGTAGTTGGAAGAATGGGCGGGGACGAATTTATTGTGATAATCCGTTCAGATGATGGCAGAATTGACTACGAGACTTTCAGAAAAAAACTTCAACATGTAATTGACGAGTATAATCATAAAGAAAGCAGATTTAAGTATAGTGTTGCGTGTGGATATGCAGACAGCACAGAGGCAGGAGATAATAATGGAAATGTAGATGCCCGCCAGATATATTCCATGGCTGATGACAGGATGTATGTTCATAAAAGAAAAATCAAAGAAAAAATGAAACAGGAAAAATCACATAATGAGTAGGAATTACAGGAAAAATTACAGAAAAAAAGCATCATTAAAACACAGAATAATTGAGCTGGTGATACTTCTTGTCATTATGATAGCTGTAAGTGCGGCAGGTGCCATATATGACAGGTATCAGAATGAAAATAAAGTAATGCCTGACGGACAGATGACAGTGCATTTTATTGATGTAGGACAGGGAGATTCTATACTTATACAATGTGGAACACATGCGATGCTTATTGATGCCGGGGATAACAGCTGTGGTACGAAAGTTCAGGCTTATCTTGAAAACAAAGGAGTAGCAAAGCTTGATTATGTTATAGGCACACATCCTGACAGCGACCATATAGGAGGTCTTGATGTAATTATTTACAAGTTTGATTGCGAAAATGTCATGATGCCCGATTGTGAAAAAAAGACTAATACGTACAGAGATGTAATTTCGGCAATGAAAGAAAAAAATTATATAAATACATTGCCAGAAGTTGGGAAAAAGTATAAACTTGGAGATGCTGAATTTGTTATACTTGCACCTTCAAAAAGGTATGAAGATGCAAATAATAATTCAATCAGTATAATACTACAGTATGGAGACAGAAGATTCCTTTTTACAGGTGATGCCGAAGAAGAGGAAGAACAGGATATTGTAAATGCCGGTATTTCAATAGATTGTGATGTCTATAAGGCAGGACATCACGGCAGCAGAACGTCTTCATCAGAAGAACTGCTCAATGCTGCAAGTCCGGCATTTGCAGTCATAAGCTGTGGAGAGGGCAACAGTTACGGACATCCGCATGCCAGAACTTTAAATGAATTCAGACAAAGAGGAATTCAGGTGTTCAGGACAGATGAGCAAGGTACAATAGAGGCTGTTACAGATGGTGTGACTATCAAATGGAACTGCTCACCGTCTGAGACATGGAAAACCGGAAATTAAAATAAAAGCAAAAATAAAAACAAAGGAGAATATTTATTATGCATATGGCAGATGCACTTGTATCTCCGGCAGTTGCAGGAACTATGTATGCGGTTTCTGCGGCAGCGGCAGGATACTCAATTTATAAGGTGAAAAAAGAGGATGATGCATCAAAGATTCCTGTTATGGGAGTCATGGGAGCATTCGTATTTGCAGCACAGATGATTAATTTTACAATACCTGGAACAGGCTCTTCAGGACATTTGTGCGGTGGTATGCTTTTATCGGCATTATTAGGTCCATACGCTGGATTTCTTACAATGATAGGTGTTTTATTTGTGCAGTGTCTTATGTTTGCTGACGGAGGACTGCTGGCACTTGGATGTAATATCTGGAACATGGCATTTTACGGATGTTTTATAGGTTCGATTCTGATATGGAAATTTATAATGAAAAACGGTGTTTCAAAGAAAAAGATTACGATTGCTTCAATACTGGGCTGTGTTATAACATTGCAGCTCGGTGCGTTTTCTGTGACGCTTGAAACACTTGCATCAGGAATAACAAAACTTTCATTTGGAGCATTTGTTTCAGTAATGCAGCCGATACATCTTGCAATCGGGCTCGTAGAGGGAATTATAACGGCATGTGTCCTTGTATTTGTATATGAGGCAAGACCTGAACTTTTATGGGGAATTGGCGGCAGCAGCGAAAAGTTAAAGAACAGATTCAGCCTTAAAAAGACGGTTGCCATACTTGCAGCAGCGGCTGTAGTTATAGCCGGTGGATTGTCTCTTGCTGCATCACAGTATCCGGATGGTCTTGAGTGGTCAATTGAAAAACTTACAGGAGATACAGAACTTGAAGCTGATGGTGAAATATATGATAAAGCATCACAGGTTCAGGATACTACAGCAGTTCTTCCTGATTATTCATTCAAAGATTCAGATAGTGCAGCCGGTACAAGCGTTTCAGGTATTGCAGGGGCATTGATGGTTGTTGCTGTGTGTACGGCAGGATGTTTTATATTCAGATTTTTTAAAAACAAAAAGGTAAAGATAAGTGAATGATTTAAAACGTACATCAGACCGGATGAGACGGCTTGAAGTTACGGCACAAAAAAAGGGATGGCTTAATGATATACATCCGACATCAAAGCTTTTCGTGACGCTTGCCTGTATTATTCTGGTAATTTCAATAAATCAATACAATCTTCCGGGGCTGCTGGGTATGTGTATATACCCGGTGGTCCTGTTTGTGATTGGAGAAATATCAATAAAAGAATTTTTATACAGATTGAGGATAATACTTCCACTTGTATGTCTTGTTGGTATATTTAATCCGGTTTTTGATAAAAGACCAATGTTTTATATAGGGAGTGTCTGCGTCACATATGGAGTGATTTCTATGATTACACTTATGTTAAAGGGTGTTCTTACGATATCGGCAGCATATCTTCTTGCATCAACAACGCCGATAGAAAAGATATGTGCCGCTTTAAGGCATCTTCATTTTCCGAAAATGATTGTGACGGTAATCCTTCTGATATACAGATACATGTCGCTTCTTATGTCTGAAGCTTCCAGGATGACACAGGCATATATGCTTCGTGCACCGGGACATAAGGGAATACATATAAAGGCATGGGGTTCATTTGCGGGAAATCTTCTCATAAGGAGCATAGACAAGGCAAAAACAGTTTATGACAGTATGATTCTGAGAGGATTTGACGGAGAAATAAACTACACAGGATATAAAAAAATGAGTGTAAATGACTATGTATATATGATGGCATGGTTTGTAGTTTTGCTGGTAATTCGTACTTTTATGTGATAGTATATCAGACGTAATATATCATGTGAATAAACAGTTTGTTACTAAATGAAAGACCAAATGGTGTTGTATATGAAAATTAATAATCAGAATTATGGAATAGAGGTAAAGAATTTATCATTTTCTTATGAAAATGATGGCGGATATTCGGGTATGGCACTGCAAAACGTGAATTTTACGGCTGATTTCGGTGAATGCGTCGGTATCATAGGTGCGAACGGAGCAGGAAAATCCACATTTTTAAAAATACTTGTCGGTTTTCTTGGTGGCTATACAGGAGATGTGAATATTGGCGGACTTGAGATTAATAAAAAAAATCTTTCAGATATAAGACGTATTGAAGGTTATGTTTTTCAGGATTCTGACAGTCAGCTTTTTATGTCAACAGTATATGAAGATGTTGCATTTGCCCCTGTTAATTATGGGCTTTCCGAAGAAGAGACAAAACAGAGAGTGACAGATGCATTAAAAATGATGGGGATAGAAGAACTGCGTGACAGGCATACGTTCAGGCTGTCCGGGGGACAGAAAAAACTTGCGGCAATTGCAACAATTCTTTCAATGACGCCGGAAATTATATTACTTGATGAGCCGACGATTGCACTTGACCCGAGAAACAGAAAAAATCTTATAGGACTCATTAATTCATTTTCACAGCTTCGTGTAATAGCATCGCATGACCTTGACATGATTATGGATACATGCAGCAGGGTTGTGCTTATGAATAACGGAAAAATTATAAGAGAGGGCAGCACAGTTGAGATACTTAATGACAGAGAACTTCTGGAATCAAATGGGCTGGAGCTTCCGCTTAGTTTATCGGGGCACAGGTAATAGTTTGTCAATACAGATATGAGATAGTAGGAGAAAATCATTATGGAAAATGAAAGATTAAAAAAACAGCTTGAATTCTGCCGTGAAATTGACAAGGAAAAATTTATCGGAAGACAGACATATAAGTCAGATGCACAGACAAAAGAAAACGATGCCGAGCATGCATGGCATATGGCTGTCATGACAGTTCTTTTAAGTGAGTATGCTAATGAAAAAATAGATGTGCTGAAAACGGTTACCATGCTTCTGATTCACGATCTGGTCGAGATCGACGCCGGCGACACGTATGCCTATGATGAGGAGGCGAAGAAAACCCAGCGGGAGAGAGAATTAAAGGGTGCAGAGAGCATTTTCGGAATACTGCCTGATGACCAGCGTGACAACTTCAGGAATCTCTGGGAGGAGTTTGAGAAAGGTGAGACACCTGAAGCAAAATTTGCACACACAATGGATAACTTCCAGCCGGCAATGTTAAATGACCTCACGGAAGGAAAAAGCTGGGTTGAAAAAGGTGTGCATTTAAGCCAGATTCTTGAAAGAAATAAGAATACGGCGGCGGGCTCAAAAGAAATATGGGATTATGCATATAAAAATATTTTTGAAAAAAATGTTGAGGCGGGAAAGATAAAAAAAGATAATTAAGTTTAATAGGTTATATGTGAAAGGAATGAAATACAATGTTAAATAAATCAGGTGCAAAGTCTTATCAGATGGATATGTGTACGGGTTCTATTTTAAAAAAAATGCTGATATTTTCGTTGCCTCTTATGGCATCAAGTATGCTTCAGTTATTATTTAATGCGGCTGATATAATAGTTGTAGGAAGATTTGCGGGCGATAATGCACTTGCGGCAGTAGGTTCTAATACGGCACTTATTAACCTTCTGACCAATTTTTTTATGGGACTTTCTATTGGTGCTAATGTTTTAGTGGCAAGGTATTTCGGAGCAAAAAATGATAAAGATTTGTCGGAGACAGTACATACGGCAATGATGTTAAGTATATACAGTGGCATTATTCTTACAATAATCGGTGTCTTATGTGCAAAACAGATTCTCATATGGATGCAGACACCAGAGGCTGTACTCGGACTTGCAACGGTATATTTAAGAATATATTTCCTTGGTATGACAGCTACGATGATATACAATTTCGGCAGTGCTATACTTAGGGCTGTAGGTGATACGAAGAGGCCGCTTTACTATCTTTTCGCTGCGGGTATAGTAAATGTTATTTTAAATCTTATATTTGTAATAGGTTTTAAATTAAGCGTAATGGGTGTTGCGATTGCAACTGTAATTTCGCAGTGTATATCTGCATTTTTAATATTAAAATGCATGGTACATGAAAGCGGAAGCATCAGACTTGATTTGAGAAATCTTGGTATTAATAAAGAGAAGTTTATAAAAATTGTACAGATTGGACTTCCGGCAAGTCTTCAGGGTGTTATTTTTTCACTTTCCAATGTTGTTATACAGTCTTCGGTTAATTCATTTGGAGAAATTACGGTTGCCGGTAATTCGGCGGCAGCCAATATAGAAGGTTTTGTCTATGTAGCGATGAATTCGCTGTATCAGGCAGCTATTTCATTTACAGGACAAAATGTAGGAGCCGGAAAATATGAAAGAGTAAACCGTATATTGTATACAGCAGAGGCATGTGTAATTGTTGTAGGTCTTGTTCTGGGAAATGGTGCACTGTTTTTTGGAAGGCAGCTGCTTTCAATTTATACAGAGAACCCTGCCGTTATTGATGCCGGTATGAAGAGAATGAATGTTATTGCAAGAACATATGCACTCTGCGGCATGATGGATGTAATGGTTGGTTCACTCAGGGGACTTGGATATTCTGTAATGCCGATGATTGTGTCACTTATAGGTGCATGTGGATTGAGACTTTTGTGGATATTTACATTTTTCAGAATGGAGCAGTTCCATACTGTTACATCGTTGTACCTTACATATACATGGAGCTGGATTATTACGTTATCAGCACATGTTATATGCTGGATAATTGTCCGCCGAAAGCTCGGCAGACAATGGAACAGCTGATATTAGATAGTAACATTAATAAGTTCTGTTGAGATATTCTTCACGGATGTGATTTTCCATATCCCTGACTTCCTGCTGGAACTCGCGGGCAGAAACGAGGTGGCAGCCCTGACCGATTATGATAATCTGCTCTAATCCGTCAGATGTTGCCACGCGTACATAGTCTTTTTTGCCATGTCTGTGTGCAAAACTTTCTATGTAATGGTCTGCGGTTTCAGCTTCTTTTGTAAATACAACATGGATGTTATGGTAATCAGTCATTTCTGTGTCATGTCCCTGAACACGGTATGCATCAAATACAGCAATCAGGTTACATTTTGTCATTGCCTGATAGTTACAGAGTATATCAAGGAGACGGCCTCTTGCACTGTCAAGATTAATGGCTGCAAGTTCTTTTAATTCATCCCATGCAAATATAATATTATATCCGTCCACAAGAAGGTATGATTCACCTTGATTTTGTGGTGCTTCAGTGCCTTTATAGACATATTTTACCGTAGAATCCGTTTTTTTAGCACCCGTCCTGTGCAATTTATCATTGTCACCGCGGCTGTTAGAGTAGTAGGTCTGCTTTAAAATAGCATCAATTTCATCGGTTCCTAAAGGCTCGTCCGATACAGTACGGCTTGATGCACGGCTGTTAAGTACGGCTGATGAATTGGCTGCACCTGCATTGAGTCCGCGTTTTCTTAATTCAAGAACACTGTCTAAGTGCATATGTGAAAATACGTCATTCCATTCAATGACTGTGCCTGAGCCGTGAGAACAGAATACTGATGAAGACGGATTTAATGTATCCCGTTCAGCATCATAACCGAAATTTTCAATTACTTCTTCGGCGTTATGGCATGGGTAATAGCCATCCATTCTATATGAAAGTCTGCCAAGCCCTTTGGTATACGATGCAACTTCAGTCTGGTAATCAGAAAGACAGGCAGCAGGAATAGTGCCTGTTATAACTGAAAGAGAAACGTCTGTCTCATCTGACAATGCAAACTTTGCATTCATTCTGTCTAAATCAGTCATTGCACGTCCGATATTTTCAGCAGGAACTTTTAATGTGAAGTTAAAATATGGTTCAAGAAGAACTGATTCTGCCTGCATCAGACCCTGCCTTACCGCACGATATGTAGCCTGCCTGAAATCACCACCTTCAGTATGCTTAGGATGTGCTCTTCCGCTGACAAGAGTTATTGTGACATCTGTGAGGGGAGACCCCGTAAGAACTCCTACAGGTGCTTTTTCATATAGATGTGTCATTATGAGACGCTGCCAGTTTTTATCAAGTACATCTTCAGAGCAGTCTGCTTTATATAATATTCCGCTGCCTTTTTCGCCGGGTTCAATTATGAGGTGAACTTCCGCATAATGTCTTAAAGGTTCAAAATGACCGACCCCTTCAACAGTGTTTTTAATTGTTTCTTTGTACACAATGCTGCCTGATGTGAATCCAACTTCGATTCCAAAACGGTCTTTTATGAGATTTTGCAGTATTTCAATCTGCACGGCACCCATAATCTGGACATGAATCTGTTTTAAAAGCTCATTCCATACAATGTGAAGCTGTGGTTCTTCTTCTTCAAGCATTTTTAATTTTGGAAGTATTAAAAGTGCGTCTGTTCCTTCGGGAATAACAAGCTGATAAGTCATTACAGGTTCAAGCATAGGAATTTCGCTTTCAGTGTCAGAACCGACAGACTGACCGGCATAAGCGGAATCAAACCCGGTTACGGCACATATTCCTCCGGCAGGAACTTCATTTACTGTTGTATATTTTTCACCGGAATATATTCTTATCTGATTAATTTTTTCATCCGGTGTAATCTGCATGCGGGAGGTGAGAGTTCCACCTGTGATTTTCATGTATGCAAGGCGTGTGCCTTGTGGGTCACGGGCAATCTTGTATACTTTTGCCCCAAATTTATCTGGATATGACGGACAGTTCATATATGTATTTAATCCATCAATAAATTCATCAATTCCTGTAAGTTTTAATGCTGAACCAAAAAAGCAAGGAAAAACCTGTCTTTTTTCAATGCATGTTTTTAGGAGAGCAGTGTCAAGCGTATTATTTTCAAGAAAATGGTTGAGAAGTTCTTCATTGCATAAAGAAAGTTCCTCCATGTCAATTGCATCTTGAATACTGAAGTCAATTATTGCATCAGAAAGCTGATTTTTAAGCTGTTCAAGTATTCTTTGCTTATTGACACCGGACTGGTCTGTTTTATTTACAAAAATAAACACAGGAATTTTATATCTTGCAAGAAGCCTCCAGAGGGTTTCGGTGTGGCTCTGGATTCCATCGGCACCGCTGATTACGAGGATTGCATAGTCGAGAACCTGGAGTGTTCTTTCCATTTCAGCAGAAAAATCAACATGTCCTGGTGTGTCAAGAAGCGTAATACGAGCTTTTTCAAGCTCCACAACAGCCTGCTTTGAAAATATTGTAATTCCGCGGGCACGTTCCTGCTTATTGGTATCCAAAAAGGCATCACGTGTATCAACGCGTCCAAGTTTGCGGATAGTACCTGTTTTGTAGAGAAGAGCCTCGGAAAGAGTTGTTTTTCCGGCATCGACATGTGCAAGCATGCCAATATTTATGTTTGGTTTATTTAAGTCCCCCATATATTGATCTCCTTAGTTAAGACATTTTCTGACTAAATCGTGGTCGATTATAAATACATAAAAAATATTACCAAAAATAGTAAAATTAATGATTATAAAGAATATATAGATGCTAGTATTCCTAATAATGGAGAACTAGAAATTCAAAATTGGAAAACATATTTTGACGATGATAAAACAGAATATGTAATTATTAATGCATACTATGACAAAGAAGATGTAAGTAATTTATTGAGTAGTATTCAAAATAGTAATAATTGGGTTTTAAGCACTAAAATGAAATCAGAACTTAAAATATTATTACCAACACAATTTAGAGCTCAAAAAGATGTATATTATTCCATATACTCTTCCTTCTTCGATAAGATTCTGTGCTTCCTCCATGTCGGCACAATATGATTGCACCTTGATGTCAGGAGTGGCATCTACCATTCGTATAAACTCCCTGCTCAAGGATGAACGGCTGTTGTCAACCACGGCTGCAGGAACGTCTCTTACAACTTCTTGTGTATATATAAAGGCATAGACCAGAGGGTATGCCAATGGAACAAGAATGAAGAATATCAGAACACCCTGATCCTTGAATACATTCCTCAGTTCTCTGGCACAGATGTGGAACAGACTTGAGAATCCCTGACGGACAATATTTTTAAATGATTGATGTTTCATAATTTAAAATAGTATTAAGGGAGATACTCGTATGTCTCCATAATAAGTCTTAGCTTCTTCAGTACAAAGAAAGGTAAGAGCAGAAACAGCATAAGTGCCACAACGGAATGCCATGCATAAATTATAGGATATCCGTTCAAAGCCTGGTTTACGTATAGCAGGAAGTAGTGCCTCA
>ERZ824600.4243-NODE-4243-length-12816-cov-13.905101_pt1 | contig 12816 bp, 13 predicted proteins | sample MGYA00519933_ERZ824600 | MGnify/ENA primary metagenome ERZ824600 (study PRJEB31778, sample SAMEA3449178) | human gut metagenome | biome: human gut; feature: human-associated habitat; material: faeces | place: United Kingdom | collected 2010/2012 ... | reverse complement strand
AATAAGCTTTGTATTTTCATATCAGTGTGTTATCATGTTCGCCAACCGGAAAGAAGGCTGATCCCTTGCATTAGGTTTCCCGGGAGGCTGGAACGGCATCCGCACCTTCCCGGTGCGCATACCATCCCAGCCTCCCGGGAAATCGGTAGCCGAGGGGCGGTTAAGCCGCCCCCTGTAATAGATTTCTACCAGAGCTGTAATCAATTTTGCGTGTATCTGTGCCGTAATTAATTTTGCGCATAACTCTTGACACTACCGCAATTTACAATCTAGTTTTGCATATTTCTCATCATAATCCGAGCAGAAAAACACTTGATAATACCCCAAAGGCACTTTCTGATTCTGTGTCAAAAGGCTTCCGGCTACCATGCAGATCAAGGATACAATCCAAGCGGGAATAAAGGCGTTTACGCCACCCATGGCAACGCCCCACCAGGCTTTGGTGTAAGGGATAATACTGGACAGAAAATAGCAGACAATATACGTTCCATAACCACCAATCGTGGAGAGGATCATACCGGTTTTTGTGGCCTTTTTCCAATAAAATCCTAAGAGGATTGGCCAATACCAGCCGCCGCCAATGCTGCCGAGAGCAAAGTTAATCATGTACTGTGTAATGTCTGTAGGCTTCAGAGCAACCAGCACACCAATCACACCGACGCCAATAATGACGCCATAATTGATTCTGCTCTGCGTTTTTTCAGGAACTTCCTTCATGAGGCAGTCGACGATGAAATCCTTTGCCAGAATAGCACCGGCAGAGATGCATATACCGGCAATGGAGGATTGAACAGCAGCGAACACACCAGAGAAGATGATGCCGCCCACCCAGGAAGGAAGCAGATTAGTGGCCACAAACATAGAGGTGTAGTCAGCAACAGCAATATTCGGATTGATTGCACGGACCAGTGGACCAATCATGCACATCAGGCCGTTGACAATAAAGAAAGTTAACGTGGCAATCAAAATCCCCAGCTTCAGCTTTTTGTGGTCGTTATATGTCATGGAAACAGACAGAGAATGAGGCATGACACCAACACCAACGCCGAAAAAGAGGGACAGGCCCAGGATATTCCAAAAGGAACCGGAGGACTGCGCTTGGAGAATTGTTGGGAAGGTAACGGCAAGGCTCTGCATAGCCTGGGTGACGCCTCCATACATTTGGGTGTTTCTAAATATTAAAACACCAATGATAGAAAACGTGGCCGCAAGCATAACTACACCCTGAATAACAGCTACCTTTGCCAGAGATTTTACACCGCCTGAAACCGTGTAAACAACAGAGATAATAATCACCAGGAACAAACCGAGATAGTAGCTGTTGCTGCCAGTGACTGCCGCGAAGATTTTGGCACCGGCGGAAATTTGACCGCATCCAAAAAACACCAGGCCCAACGCGCCCGTGACTGCCAGCGCGCCCACAACACCTTTGGACTGAAAACGGAGGCGCAGCAGCTGCAAATAGGAAACTGCGCCGGTCCGTTCACGCAGAATAGCAATTTTCCGTCCAACAGCACCAAGACAGTAGGCGGAGGTCAGAAATCCGCTGTAATAAATCAGAGGGGAAGCAAATCCGACCGCGTAGCTGAGGCCGGGAGCCGCAACCATGGAACCGCCGGACATTGCGTTTGTCGCGGCAATCATGGCGATGGAAAATGCACCGATGTTGCCGCCTCCTGTAAGGAAGGACGCGAGGTTGTCGGAGCCACCCTTCCGGGTCTGTGCTTTTACATAGAATCCGAATCCGACGATGATAATTGAATACACCGAAAAGATTAGCAGCATGGTGACCGAAGTAGAGTGGGCAATGGTAAAGCCGCCAAGATCCTGTGCCATTATTTCTCCCCCTTTCTATCAGCTCTTGCTGTCAGCGGAAATTCGTCCCATTTACAGATATGAACGATGCCAATGATGGTCATGATGGTGTAGATAATTGTCGCACCGGAAAACCAGAGAGGAAAACCCAAAAAGTATGTCATCTGTGTGGGATCGCCCGTCCCGAAATAAAACATCCAGCAGGTGCCAATTATAGATGCGACAATGCCAAGAATGTGCAGAAACAAAGCGCTCTTTTTGCTTGCTTCAAAGCGCGGATCATAATCAGTGATGGCCGCAGTGTCATAATCACAGCGGTCCAAATCGTGATTGCTATTCACGTTCAATACGCTCCTCTCTAAAATTGTCTATGTGGAATCAGAATTTGCCCGTTTTCGCGTAACGATTCAACTCTTCGGCGTTTCTGCCGCTGATGCCGAGTACTTCGGCAGTTCTGCCGTTTTTGAACCAATCTGTGTCATGGGCGACACCGACCAGAGTGATCACAGCATCCATGATGGGCGTTTCAATGCCCAGCTGATCCGCGATAGAGGCCCAGCAGACCAGAGCGATTGGGATATCTTCCGTCAGATAGCGGTAGTTGATATCATTGGGGCCGGCAATCGAGGTGAGGTTGTGGCAACCGTGGCCCATAGCATACAGTGGCACCCAGGAATCGACCTTATCGACGCCAGCAAAATCCTCCAGAGCATGGATATCATAGCCGAGCGCCTTACCAATTTTCAGCCGCTCCTTGTTAAGGAGAACGTCAATTTTCAGACCGGAGGGTTGGAATCCGTGCTCGTACAAAAAGAAGTTGACATCTGGCTTTTCGATGTTGCTGAGGTTGACAAGGCAAGGGCCAGGGTGTACAGTAGGATTAATCAAGCTTAGACCGCACTCAAGAACATCGCTGTAGAGACCGGGGAAATCATAGACATCCTTGCGAATCTGATCGTAGTATTTCTCTGCGGCGGCGGCGGGGAAAAACGCGATAGGTGCTAGATGACGCTCAAACATACGAACCTTCCCTGGTTCTACCCGTCTGGTGCTGAAAGGCGGGATCGTAGATTCCACAAAGATGGGGCAAGTAGGGTCATCGCCCCATACGTTCTTGTAAATCAGAGAGGCCATACAGCCGTTGAAGGTAATCACGATCTGCTCAGCTGTGGTATGCCCCTTCAGGATTTTGGCAAATTCCTCATGACGATTGCCAGGGACACAGACGATGATATAGTCTGCACCCTTTACAGCCTCGTCAATGTTGGAAGTCACCACATCGATCTTTTCTTTTGCGTTAAATTCGCCGACGCATTCGATCTCATGAGAAATCGCGATGGTCTGGAATCTGGAGAACAGATAGTCAGGCGCAAACAGCCGGACTTCCTGACCCTTGGCTTTCATATCGACAGCAATTGTCTGGGCTACATTTCCAGTTCCTAATACAGCAATGGTTTTCATGGTGTACCCTCCTGTTGAATCCCGTAGTTACGGGTATTCGTTACAACGGATTTATGTTCGCTATAACGTATATACATAATGCATCATTTCAGCCGCTCTGTCAATAACGCAATTCTACAAATTTTGTCTTCAGAAATTTAGTGGTATTACCACATTGACATATCCTTAGATACGCTGTTAGAATAAGAGAATATGCTTACCCGAAATGGATGGAGTATATTATATCTGCCTGCAGCGGCATAACAGGAGGCGGAATTCATGGACGAGCAATTGAAAATCGGCGAAAACTTGAAAAACATCCGGAAGAGCATGGGACTCAGCCTTGATGCGGTTTCTTCCATGACTGGTGTAAGCAAAACCATGCTGAGCCAGATCGAACGATCTGAGTCTGTTCCGACACTGGCTACGGTTTCGAAAATCGCAAACGGATTAAAAATACGATACGACAATCTTCTGACGAGCCCTCAATCTCTGTATTGCGATATCAAGTATATTGAGAACACCTCTCCGGTTGTTGACAACGACGGAAAAATCTTGTTTTACTGTATTTTTCCATTTACACCTGCAACAGGCTTTGAAATTTTCTATTGTGTTCTCAAACCTGGATGCAATCATGTGTCGCAGACTCACAAGAACGGGCGGACAGAGTACGTGATGGTCGCTGATGGGGAAGTCGAGGTCGCTGTTGGTGGCAATATTTACCAGCTAAAAAAAGGGACTGCCGTTGCGTTTGACGCAAGTGCGGAGCATAAATATATCAACAACGGCATAGAAGATGCAAATATGTATTTTGTACTTAGCTACAAATGATTTAGGGAACCTCTGAATATATCGACCCATATTCTGCTTAATGGGAAAATTTCACAAATTTCATTTCGTCGTTCTCCTCAAACTCTGTGTGTTCTTCTTCGCCAGCTCGCTGGCAGCTTGCCGTCTCTTTTCACTGTAAGGTGCCGCCAAGCGGATGCCAAAACGGCCTTTTTTGATGGCAAAGGTTTTTGCAGCCGTTGCCGTCGTCGTCCAGTTAACGGCATTCTGTGGGATATTTCTCGGCAAAGGCCGCAAGCCTCTTTTTGAAGTCTGTGTTGTAGGTAAAGATTTCTACAAACTCGTCTGCTTCTGTAAAGCAAATGCTGGTTCTCTTTTGTTTCTTGGTAAGCCCTGTTTTCATAAGTACCTCCTGAATCTGTAAATTTTTCCCGGCTGTACACCCGGAAATGGCACAAAATACCATCCCAGAAACTCAGCGACTATCTGGTAAAGCTTTTGCTGACTGGCTGAAAGATTAAAACATGCAAAAAAGGAGCTAACTGACGAATGGGATCAGTTAGCTCCTATTTTTATGAATTATGAAAAGATGTTGCCAAAACGTTGCCAGCGGCAGTCTCAGGATTCAAAAAGCATTGATTTCTCTAGTGCTTTTTCCCCTGTGCAAATCATTCCCACTCGCCAAATGAATCTCATTTCTAAACATTTTTGTTTGGATGATTTGATTTCATTTGACACGGTTTGATTCGTATTATCCCTATCCTATGTGTTTTCCGAGTTTTTGCTATCAAAAAGCTATCAGGGGATGCTATCACTGGGTGAAAAACGTCGTTTTTCATATCTGCATTATACCGGTTATCTACTGAATACGCAAGTGCTATTTACCAAAATTGAAATTTTTCCAATTTTGGTAATCAAGCAACCAATTCGCAATATCCACAATCCTAATCCCCTCATACTGGTATTCATCATGCCGAGTACGGGCAATAACCATCTTGGGGTAGGCATCCTTGATTTGAAGCAAGGGCGAGACTTCACGCGAAAAGGTTTTTTCATCGCTGATATTATCGGATACCTGGATATAGATTTTCTCGCTGCGCTTAATGGCGACAAAGTCGATTTCCTTTTTGTAGAGCACGCCTACATAGACCTCGTATCCCCGGCGCAACAGCTCAATGGCAACAATATTTTCCAGGATACGCCCATAATCCATATTCTTCGTGCCCAGCTTGGCATAGCGGAAAGTATGGTCGCTGAGATAATACTTATCGTTGGTAGATAAATACTTTTTGCCTTTAATGTCATATCTGCGCACCTTATAGAAGGCGAATGCGTTGCAAAGATACTGCATATAGGCACCGATGGTAACATGATTGGCTTTCTCCTGTACACCGCCGAAGGCATTTTTAATGCTTCTAGCAGAGGTCAAATTGGAGATATTGTCCATCAGGAAATCCACAAGCCTGTCCATCAGCTGCATATTGCGAATATTGTATTTTTTGCGAATGTCCCGGACAATTAAGGTGTCGAAAACATCTGCAATGTAATCGAACTTCGCTTCCTGGTCCTGATACAGATAGGAACCCGCCATACCGCCCTCAAGAATGTATCGATCCATTGCTACATACTGATCCTCAAAGCCAAAATACTGCACATACTCGGCAAAAGAGAACGGAAACACTCTAACTTCAAATGTTCTTCCTGTAAACAGGGTCGCAAGGTCAGAGCTGAGAAGGAATGCGTTGGAGCCTGTTATATAGATATCAAACTGCTCGCTGGCATGAAGTCCGTTGATTGCTTTTTCAAAATCGGCGCACATCTGCACCTCGTCGATCAAAACGAAGTTCTGCTTGCCATTGACATATTGCCCTTTTATAAAATCATATAATGGCCGATATTCCAGAAGATGGTCATACTCAGGCAGATTAAAATTGATGTGGATAATATTACAGTCAGGAATGTTTTCCTCAATATAAGCCTTAAACGCTTCCAACAGTTTGGATTTTCCGCTACGGCGAACGCCGGTGATAACCTTGATGTCGGGGGTCCCTATCACACGGACGAGCTTATTTAAATACTGCGTTCTTTCAATCAGCTTCATGGTTCATCACCTCGCTTTGTATTATGCCCTGCCTATTTACCAAAAATCGAATATTTTCAGAAATGGTAAATAGAAGTTTGTAACTTATCCACCGCATTTTTCAATCAGTGGACCTATCTGTTTTGGGAGCCTGTCAATATTGCAACAAGTGGATGCTTCTCACAATTTTCTATACCTTTCCAATATACACAAATCGGTTATCAGACTTTTGTTTTTCTCTATAAATAATGCAAAACAACGTTTGCCCCCATCCCCAAAATTCTTTCAAGAGATTACCTACCAATCAATTTCTCCATTGTCGCAAACACCATTTTGCTTTCAAACGAATAACTCTGTTGCTTTATTTTTTCAATGTCTTCTGGTCTATAATATGATATTTTCCAGACTTTCGGACACAACGCTTTTTCTATTCTCTCCATATACTGGGCATCCACAGCACTCATAGAATGTCCCAAAACGGTTACTCTGTCGATATTGGAACAATCCGATAAAAAGGCGTTAAGTTTTTCAACCTGAATTTGTTTTTTCCAGCTATCATAGAATTTATAAACTACTTGCCTCTGCTCCGATAGATAATAATCCCAGTTTTCTTCATCAATAGACGGCCAGGTTGGTCCATAACTATTTGCATTGCTTTTGTATCCGAATATCAGTCGATTTCCGTCTGCATAGCATCCGTGTAAATGAGATATTGGCACCTTATCAGGCACAAAGAAGAGGTATTCAACCGTAGACGTGTAGTTGAACGTAAGTATGGCATCTCCGCTTTGGAACAGTGTTTTCTTGCCGTACATGGCACTCAATTTCCGAGCGTCATAGTCTGCATACGCCGCCATTTGTTCCAGCGCAGTATTTATCGCTTCGCTTAAACCATCCACATACATTTGCATATTGCAAATACCGCCATCCCGGTCTGATTCCCTATCTGAAAGATAATTGGGCTGAATCTCATTTTGAAACTCGATTTCATCCAAATCTATATCATTCAAGGATTGCTCATATTCATGCCAATCAACACCATAAAAGTTTAATATGTCTAGTGCGTCATCTATCTCATTATATAGGCACTGATTTCTCAGGTTCTTCGCAAAATCCTCTGTTTTAGTTTTCAGTTCGAAATGCAAATCGAATCCGTTACCTATTATGTATAAAGTCCCCATGTACAATACTTTCCCATTATTACAAAATTACAATTGTGGTGGAGCAGGCGGCATTGCACTTTCCAAAACATTTTTCAGCTCCTCTATAGTTTCTGCCTTCTCCCACTGTATCATGTCAGCTTTCCAGACTAAGGTTTCTGCAGTAAGCTGTCCAGTGGAAACCATTTGCCGCAGAGCATTCATATCAAATGGGCCGGTTACCTGTCCATTCGCTACCACATGATACATGGTAGCGGGAATTGGAGGAGGAACGACAGCGGAGGCAGTCTGTCCCAGTCCATTCATGGCATTTCCCATTGCGCCAGCAATATTCTGCCCAACGACACCTCCAAGCGTCATACTCGCTATCATTGCGCCTGGATTAAATCCCATACCACCACTACCCATGTCAACGCGGCCTGCATCTTTTTCACCCATGTGGCCCAAAGCGTTTGCACCAGCTATACCAACCTCCGCCTGCTTCTCAACCTGGTATGCACCCATATTGGTGCTGCGAGTATGCATGCGCTGGGCATATTGTTTTTCTTCGCGCTGCATCCGCAATGTTTCCGCATAATTTTCTGCTTCAATACGCTGTTTGGCCGCAATGTCTCGAATCTTAGCCTCCGTTTCCGCCTTTACTGTTGCACCCGCCAGATCTTTGGTCACACTTACAAGTTGGCGGTATCCCTCATCAGACTTGTCAATCTCAATTGCTCCAATATCCACCCCAGAAACAGTAACGCCAAAAGTCTGGCTCAAACGCTGGCTAATATCGTATTCCATCGCATCGTTAATCTGCGCTATTTTACTTTCAAGCTGAACAACAGGAATGTTATGTGCAGCGGGGGCATTTGCGATAATATCCTTCACATACCGAATCACAGCATCACGAATCTGATATTGAAAGTCACTAAGGTCAAAACTGCTCAAGCGATGCAACCTTACAAACGCTCTGTAGTCCGTAATCCTAAAGCTGATTGTACCTCGCACCGCTACCGGAACACCAAAATCTAAAAATCGTGGGTCATATACATCAAAAAAGGGCACCCCAAACGGGACTTGGATAACCTGAGCTAGATTGATAAAATACACTTCAGCTTGGAATGGCGTGTCCCCGTTATATGCGAGTCCAAGTAAATTCGCCAGCACCGGAAGATTTTTGGTCTTGACGATTTCATCAAACGGGCCTTCAACGAAATCCTGGTACATACCATTCTTCTGCCTATAGATAAAGGCAGCTACTTCGCCTTCTTTGACGTGTAAAGACGATCCCCAACGTATTGCATTTTCACGATTGTTTGTTCCCAACTTTGTCCCAGTGGGATGCCACTTCCATATGAGATAGGATACTTCATCACAACGAATTACGTCCATCAAGCTGTTTGTCCCGTTATTTTTGTTAAACAATAGCATACTAACACTTCCTCGTCATAAGACTAATCAAGAAATCAAATATAACAAAATGATGTGCTGCGCCTTCTTATCTCAACCTTGGTCAAGTATTTTCTGTAGACCATTCAGTCTTGTCCCATCTTGCAAAACAAAAATCTCATTAACGATTGTCATTGGCATTTCGAGCAAATCCGAATATCCATCATAAACTCCTGTACAACTGATTTCCTTCCCCACAGCCGCATCATAATGTGATTCCTCAACAAGCGGAATTACATTTAGCATTAACAACCATGTATTTCCATCTAAGTCTGTCAAATAACCAAGTATACAGTTATATTCATCTGCCGTGTAAACCTCTGTTTTGACCAGTGTCCCTGTAAAATAGATTCTCGATCCACCTAAACCATTTTCTTTTGCAGGAGAATTATAGTCTGAAAAATTTGCTTCTGTATAGCCGTTATAAAAATCGTCAGGTACTCGAGACAGCTCATTAGAATCATCTATTGTTTCCCCGTACGTGGTAGCTGGTTCTGTTGCCTGCGATAAATTATCATCTCCCGCTCTTTCCGCTTTCTCGGCATTGGCTATAATATCTAATAATTCATTTCTGGTTTTTTCCCATTTCTCAGCCGACTTCTTTCCATCCGCTGTACCAGGACCCGCATAGACCAGATTAGCAGTTTTGGCTTTTGCCGTATTGTAATTTTTTGAGTCAATCGCCTCGTAAATTTCAGAGGCAAGCGCATTTAGTCGATCATTTTCCTCTTCAACATCAAGCGCGCGCAAAGAGTAGTCCGACAACATCAACACAGAGCAAAGAATCGCAGCAATACCTACAATTGGTGCAATGACTGTTAGCCATCTCTTTCGCCGGGCACTACTAATCTCTTTTTGCTTTTTTGTAAAGATATTTTTTATTTTTTCAAACTCTTCCAAATCTTTGATGCTTATTTTGGCCTTTTCGTAGGATTGTTCAAACTTGGAATACCATGCATCCGAGACTGCACATTCCGATGCAGAAATCACATTAGGCTCTGAGTATCTTCGAATATTAATATTTGAAGAGGCCAAAACCATAAATTCGAAAAGATCTTCTTTTGAATTTGGTATTGCAAAGCCTCTTATCAGAGAGATCTTTTCTTGATCCGTCTCACTAACACGACCCTTTGTGTCAAACAATTTCTTCCAACCAGATTGTCTAGATGATCTGCTATTTTCTATTTTTTCTATTTTCTCGGCTAATTCTTTAACCGCATTCGTTGCTTGTACGTTGCGGAATTCAAATCCACATGTTGGACAGTTTGTCGTAAAGGCTCCAACAATTTCGCCACAGTTGGGGCATTTATGTACATCGCCCTCGTAAACCATTTTACGTTTGCTTTTTGATTCCCCATTTGCCGCAGTACCACAATAGGCGCAGAATTTCGCATCCTCAAGCAGTTCTTTTCCACAGTTCGTGCAATACCTCATCTTTATCTCTCCAATTACAGCATATTTTACTGGCCGAATCCGTTAAAATCCACTGGAACCGCATCGCATATATCTCCAATATTACACTTTAGGTAATCACAAATGCGCAACAGCACAGATAATGCAACTTCTTCGTTCCTGCGTAATTTTGTCATTGTTCCAGTTGCGATGTTTAGATCCTTTCTCATAAGAGCTGGACTAATATCTTTTTCAATTAGCAAAATCCACAGTTTCTTGTAGCTGATTTCCATAATAATTCTCCTGTTATAGATGAAACAACAGAAATGTTCCTATAGTTCATGTAAGTGTACGCAAGAACGACAGCCTAAATAAAATTGCACCCGTTTTTGCGTGTCTTAAATTGATACCTTCCTTTGCACCTTAAGCGAACTCCCTTTTCCTATACTATATCTCCATTTTCGCAAATAGTCAATTCTCTATGATAACTTTTTATTTATTATTCGCAAGAAGTTGCGAAATTTCAGTTCTGGATTCAAGCTTTAAGATTGCGCATATTGTGACCTCCCCTTAAACAGCTTCCATCTCTAGTTGTATTTTCCGAAACAACGGAAATCAGCCCGCTGCCATTTACTCATTCAGCCGCCGATACTCCGTCGCATCATCCAGATACTTCCGAACATCCCCATGTAGCACCAGCTGTGCATACCCAACCGGATCATGGTCAATCAGCCAATCTAGTTCTGACCGCTGATACATATTTTCCGCGTATTCATCCTCCACCGCTGGTGTGTAGATAGACACCACCCGTCTACCCGCACACCGCAACTCCACGCACGCGGTATCCATATTGAATCTGCAAGATAGAAATTTCATTTCGTTGTCCTCCTCAAATTCTGCGTGTCCTTTTTTGCCAGCGCACTGGCTGCTTGCCGTCTCTTTTCGCTGTAAGGTGCCGTCAAGCGGATGCCAAAACGGCCCTTTTTGACGGCAAAGGTTTTGCAGCCGATTCCATCGTCGTCCAGTTGACGGCATTCTGCGGGGTATTTGGCGGCAAAATCCGTCAGCCGCTTTTTGAAGTCTGTGTTGTAGGTGCAGATTTCCACAAAGTCGTCTGCTTCTGTGAAATAAATGCTGGTTCTCTTTTGCTTCTTAGTAAGTCCTGTTTTCATAAGTACCTCCTGAATCTGTAAATTTTTCCCGACTCTACAGCCGGAAATTGTTCCTGATCTTCGGATGAAGAGCGCCCAAAAGATATGCTGTTCAATTCGGACGCTCCAATCTGTTTATTTCCGCTTTTCCCGGGTCTACACTGGATTTACCGTGCCTCGTCCCTGGAACGACTCATATCCCTGTTTTTGCCAAAGAAACGCCCCAAATCGTACCGATCAATGATGGCATTATAGACCCGGAGCTTGTCCCGGAGATCATAGTTTTCTTTTTCGATTTTGTGGAGCTTCATCTGGAATTTGGGAGAGCGATAGTAGGACAATTCTTCTCGCAGGGAAGCAATCTCCGCCTTCAGCTCGTTAATCAGGCTCTTTGCTGTATCCAGCGCTTTTTGAAGAACGCCCTCCCGCTTCTCCTGGGCAATGTACTTTTTCACTGTTGCCTTTAGTGCATCATACTCCTTGCGTTCCAGGATCACCTTCGTAGAGGACAGAGGAACCGGCTTGGCTTCAATTGCGTCCACTTTCTGGATGGCCACCTGCTGCTTCTGATAGCGCTCGATTTTCTTTCCCAGAGCAGCAGCCTCCTGGGCTTTCTGAGCGGTCTGCTCTGTCAAGCTCTCCAAACGCTCCTGTTCCCGTTCCACCTTGAATTGCGTTACGGTAAGATGCTCCTCGGAATTGCCACGTTCGCCCCGCTCCAGGTCTGTGTATCCAGCACTGCGCATGGCGTTGTAGAAATCGTCCTGTAGAACGGAATAGGACTTTTTCAGAACAGGTTTGCCGGACTTGGTGAGCAATGGCTGACCGTCCTCACCGATTGCCGGCTGGGAAGCCCACTTCTTACTCATGCTGACCTGGTGAATCCGTTCTTTGACTGTTCCCACCAGGGCCGGGTCCTTGCAGCGCTTTGTCCAGCGGACTTCTTTCTCCACTACCGGAATGTAGACCACATGGAGATGATAGTGGTAGACATCCTCTCCCAGCTTTTCGGACATGGCTCGGTTCCGTTCATCGGCGTGCATCACCGCCGAGAGGATATACTGCTCACCGCCTACAATGTCCACAGCGGCCTTGTAGGCATCTGCGTAGAACTGCTTGGCAAAATCATAGCCGCCGTGGTTGTAGAAATAGGCAGAGTTCACATCGAACACCAGCTCTCCGAACTTCTCCGCATCCGCTTTCAGGCCACGGGTAGAGATGGTGCCGGATTCTACCATCTGGTCAAACATTTCCACGTAGTCCCCTGTGGGGGATTTGAAGTGGACATTCATTTCCGTTCGCTCCGGGACTATATCTTGATTTACATAACTCTCTTTCTGCCGCTCATTGTGGGCCTGTGCGTTGCCCACCTTGGCAGCTGTCATCTTTGCGTTTCTTGCGCTGGTACGGTCAATACCGTCGCCTCTTGCCATAGGCAAAATACCTCCTGATTTTAGATTTTTGAAGAATGTAGGTTGCAGAGGAACACTTCTGCGGAAGTGTAATAACCCACTATGACACTTTCATCCTGCGGCTGCAAAGTGCCGTGGGCTCT
>ERZ824600.4242-NODE-4242-length-12817-cov-4.692290_pt1 | contig 12817 bp, 12 predicted proteins | sample MGYA00519933_ERZ824600 | MGnify/ENA primary metagenome ERZ824600 (study PRJEB31778, sample SAMEA3449178) | human gut metagenome | biome: human gut; feature: human-associated habitat; material: faeces | place: United Kingdom | collected 2010/2012 ... | reverse complement strand
CTCCGGCAATCAGCAACAGATCTGTCTTCTTCTGGTTACAGATTGTTATGATATCCCGAAAGCTGTCCCAGAGTTCCTGTTCTCTATTTTGACTGTAGGCGTTTCCCGCGTCCGGTTTTGCCCCTAAATGCAAGTCTGCGATGTGTATGAACTTCATCCTTGCTTCCTTCTTTCTGTTCTGTCTTTTCCTTCGATGGCAATGTCACGACAAACTGCGTCTGATTGTCATCACTTTTTGCCAGAATTCTGCCCCCATGCAGCTCCACAATCTGTTTGGCGATTGCAAGTCCGAGACCTGCGCCGCCGGTTCCCGTTGATCTGGAACCATCCACACGGTAGAATTTTTCGAATATTGTCTGAAGCATATCACCCGGAATCTTATCTCCTGCATTGGTAAATGTGATCTCGATATCCCCGTCCTTTATCTTTGCTTCAATCCGGATCTCCGTATTTGCATAGCAGTAAGCAATTGCGTTTCTTAAGATATTATCAAATACTCTTGCGAGCTTGTCCGGATCTCCGTAGATCATCAGATCTTCTTCTACATCCTTCGGCAGCTTCTTTGGCCGACCGGTGCTGCCGCGGCCGCGCCGTTCGACCGTCAAGCCTTCCGGCCCTTCTTCCAGATAAATGCGTTCCCAACGCTCTATTATTTTATGGTCGTTAATTCCGAATTTCTGCATCGTTGCATAGATACTCAGATGTTCTTTTTTCATGGTTTCTACAACCATTCTCTTGAACTCCGGCGTATATCGTTTGTTTGGTACTCCTTTTGGCATAGCAAAACACCCCACTTGTTAGATAGTATATCATACTGTCTAACAAATGGGGTGCAGTTCAAACCCTGCGGGAATTTTTAATGGGAAAAGTTACGCCTTGCCGTCGGAGCCCAGAACGTGAACGATCTTGTGAGCGACCATGTCCTTGACAGCCTGACGGGCGGGCTTCAGGTACTGGCGAGGATCGAAGTGATCGGGATGCTCGTAGAAGTACTTACGGATGTTGCCGGTCATAGCCAGACGGATATCGGAGTCGATATTGATCTTGCAGACAGCCAGCTGAGCAGCCTTCCGCAGCTGATCCTCGGGGATGCCGATGGCATCGGGCATATTGCCGCCGTAGGTATTGACCATCTTCACGAATTCCTGGGGAACGGAAGAGGAGCCGTGCAGAACGATGGGGAAGCCGGGCAGACGCTTGATGCACTCCTCCAGAACGTCGAAACGCAGGGGGGGCGGAACCAGAATGCCGTCGGCATTCCGGGTGCACTGAGAGGGCTTGAACTTGTAAGCGCCGTGGCTGGTGCCGATGGCGATGGCCAGGGAGTCGCAGCCGGTGCGGGAAACAAACTCCTCAACCTCTTCGGGATGGGTGTAGCTTTCCTTGCCGTGCTCAACAGCCACTTCGTCTTCCACGCCGGCCAGAGTGCCCAGCTCAGCCTCGACAACAACGCCGTGGTCATGGGCATACTCAACGACCTTCTTGGTCAGAGCGATGTTCTCCTCGAAGGACTTGGAGGAGGCGTCGATCATAACGGAGGTGAAGCCGCCGTCGATGCAGGATTTGCAGAGCTCGAAGGTATCGCCGTGGTCGAGATGGAGGCATATGGGAAGCCCGGTATCCTCGATAGCGGCTTCAACGAGCTTTACAAGATAGGTGTGCTTGGCATACTTTCTTGCGCCGGAGGAAACCTGAAGGATAAGGGGGGCATTTTCTTCCTTCGCCGCTTCCGTGATGCCCTGGATGATCTCCATATTGTTGACATTGAAGGCGCCGATGGCATAACCGCCCTTATAGGCTTTTTCGAACATTTCTTTTGTTGTTACGAGAGGCATGGTTTTAACTCCTTTTCTTTGCTTTGTTTTCTTTTGTTCAGTTTAGCTTTTTTCGGCGCTTTTGTCAATATGAATTTGTGAATATAACCGCGATTTTCAAGAAAAAAGCTTTGTAGGCTATGCCGAAAAAGCGTTTTTGGTGTTGATTTCGCGGGCAAGCTGTGGTATATTGTATTGGAATCAATATATAAAAAAAGGTGGATGCAATGAATACTCTTAAAGGTGCCTGCATTATCGGGCAGTCCGGCGGGCCGACGTCCGTTATCAACGCGAGCGCATACGGCGCTATCAAGACCGCACTCGAATGCAGCGATATCACCGCCGTTTACGGTGCACTCAACGGCATCAAAGGCGTGCTGAACGACAATCTTATCGACATGAGCAAGGAGGATCCGGAAGAGCTCGCTCTGATGAAGACGACCCCCTCCTCCGCTCTCGGCAGCTGCCGTTACAAGCTTAAAGACCCGGATGTCGACGATACCGATTACAAGCGCATACTCGAAATCTTCAAAAAATACAATGTCCGCTATTTCTTCTACAACGGCGGCAACGATTCGATGGATACCTGCAACAAGATAAGCAAGTTCATGCTTAAAAACGGCTACGAATGCCGTGTTATGGGTATTCCCAAGACGATCGACAACGATCTTGCCGGAACCGACCACTGCCCCGGCTATGCCTCCGCGGCAAAATACATCGCGACCTCGCTCATGGAAATTTATCACGATGCGCGCGTTTACGATACCGGCATGATCACCATCGTGGAGATCATGGGCAGAAACGCCGGCTGGCTCACCGCCTCCGCATCGCTCGCCTCCCTCAAGGGAAACGGCCCCGATCTTATCTATTGCCCCGAAAACGATTTCGATCTTGATGCGGCTGTCGAAAAGATCAAGACTATATACGAAAAGCAGGGCAAATGCATTGTCGCCGTTTCCGAAGGTATCAAGGATAAAAACGGCAAATACATTTCCGAATACGGCAACGATCTTTCCAACGCGAAGGACGGCTTCGGCCATGCACAGCTCGGCGGGCTTGCGGCTTACCTCGCAGGCGTTATCAAAAACGCCACCGGTGCAAAGGTCCGCGGTGTGGAGCTTTCCTTGCTCCAGCGCTGCGCGGCTCACTCCGCTTCGCTCACCGATATCAACGAATCCTTCCTTGCCGGCAAGAGCGCCGTCGAATACGCCGTTTCCGGCATGACAGACAAAATGATCGGCTTTGAACGCTCCTATGATAAGGACGGAAAATACGTCTGCAACATAAAGCCTTTTGATCTGACACTTGTCGCCAATACCGAAAAGAAGATCCCCGACGACTGGTTCAACGCCACCAAGGACGGGCTGAACGAAAAGTTCACCGAATACGCGCTTCCGCTTATCCAGGGCGAAACCGATCTTCCCAAGGAGGACGGACTCCCCCGCTTCGTACACCTCAAAAAGGTCAAAGCATCCGTATAATCGTTAATACAAAAGCAAACAGCGTTTCCGTATCACTGCGGAAACGCTGTACTTTTTTATTGCTTTGCTTTTATTGCCTTACAGAGTGTATGTGCCGAGCGCGACACGCTTGATTATAAGGTAATCGACAACCGAAAGCTCGCGCCTGCCGCTCACATCGGCGGCAAGAAGATAATCGCCGGAAAGATCGTACGTTCCGAGAAACGCGCGCTTGACATAAAGGTAATCGGTGGAATCGATTTTGCCGTCGCCGCTCACATCGCCCATCACAACCGCCGTTGCGGTATCGCCGTTATCGGCGGTGATAACGGTTCCCGTGCCGACAAGTGTGCCATCCGCAAGCGTACTTCCGTTCGGAGAAGTGACCTTGACACTGCCGGTGAACTGCAAAAGCATTTCGCGCACCGTTGTTCCGGCGGAAACGCCGATAAGCTTGCCGCCGGTTATTTCATAAACGCCTTCTTTTAATCCGAAGCCCTTTTCGGTAGTGGTTTCGGCTTTGATCCTGCCGGTAACGGTGATATATTCTGCGGATGACCAGCCCGTGACGGAAGCACCCGTGCTGACAGTGCCGGAAACGTTTATCCAGCCATCCACCGCTTCGCCGTATATCGTTATCGTCACGCCCGAGCGGAATGTGCCGAGAAGCGTTCCGGATGTCCCCGCCGTTTCGCGAACGTTGAGCGCATCCTTTGTCACGCCGGTGTAAAGCACCTTGATATACTGTGCGGAGGACCAGCCGGAGACGGATTTGCCGTCCGAGGTGATGCCGGAGACACGATACCAGCCGTTTTGCTCCTCGCCGGTAATTATAATGCGTTCGCCCTCCCTGAAAAGCCCGAGCGATTCATAGCCTGTACCCGCGCCCTTGCGGACATTCAGCGGCTCCGCAACGACGGCATAATAGGATTCGGCGGACGGATCCGGGTCGGGGTCGGGATCCGGATCGGGTGTGGGCACGGAGGCAAGCTGCGCGTATCCGCACACGGCATTGCCGTTCGGGCGCACACCGATAACATAGCTCCAGCCGTTTTCATCCTCGCCGCCGATCGTCTTTGCATAAACGGCGGTGGAATTATATGTATTGCAAAGCTCGCCGTATATAAGGGAAGCTGTGTCCTTTTCGGCATAGACCGTCACACCCGAAGCCGGGGTCACCGTTTCGACCGCCGCACCATCGGCAATGATCTGCACATAGAAGGAAAGGACATAGCCTTCGATTTCCTTGCCTGCGGAGGTTTTTCCGCGGACACGGTACCAAAGCCCGTCCGGTTCGCCGATAACAGCGACTTCGGAAAGAAAAGGAATACTGCCGACGGTTTTTGTAAATCCGCCGTTTTCATCCTTTCCGCGCACCGAAATATTGGAATAGCTTGCGATAATGCCGCGGTATTCGTTTTCGGCGGAAGCAACGGTAACGGTTATATTCGCCTTTACGCCGCTTTTCAGCTCCGCCGTGATAATGCAGGAGCCGGCTTTGTGTGCGGTTATCCCGCCGTTTTCATCCGCGGAGGCAATATCCGGCGCTGAGCTTGTCCAGGCGACAGTCGCATCCGCACCCGCAGGCGCGATCGCCGCCGCGGGAGTATATGTCTGCCCGGGGGTGAGCGTGACCGAATCCTTCACAAAGGATATTTCGTTTGCGTAAACGCGGTTGAGCTTTATACATTCGGCGGTGGCGTAGCCCTCTGTCAGTTTGCCGTCCGAGCTGATACCGCGCACCGAATAAAACGGACTGCCGCCGGCATCATAAAGAATTTTATCCGAAATAACCTTTATCGGGAGCCCGCGCACAAGCGTGCCGAGCTTTTCGCCCGATGCAGAAGGCGATTTACGGATGATTATATCCGAATTCATGACTGTCGCATTGCAGTCCACGGCGACAATGCAGCAGGCTTCCCTGCCGTTTTCGAGCGTTGCGGTGACAAGTGTCATCCCGTGGGCAACGGCGTTTACCGTGCCGTCATCCGAAACCGTTGCGACACCGGGGTCGGCGCTCGCCCAGGTGACCTTTGTCGGCGTGGAGGTTTCCGGGAATATGTTCAAAAGCAGCCGCTGCTGCGCGCCGATATCGAGAAACAGGCGTTCATTATCGAAGGTGATGGCGACAACGCCGTCGGTATCGGGCTCTATATCGTCGAATTCCGCAAGGTCGTAGCTGCTTATCATCCGCACGACATTGTCGGCATAGCCGTCGTCATTGCAATACCCCGCTGCGACAAGCGCTTCCGCAACCTTGCGCGGATCCTTTTCGCCGACGACCGCCTTGTAGCGCGGATTGAGCAGAAGCTCGGAATGCGCATCCACGCTTTCACCCCAGCTTGCGTGGGCGCGCCATGTCGCCACGTTGCCGATATAGGATTGCCCGTTGGCAAGCCGCATATCGTCATAGGATGAATATACCGTCTTTGAATACGCATCGTATATCCACCCCTCGGTAGTGCTCCACGCCTTTATCCCGAAAAGGTTGTTCCCGCACACGGGGAGCGAATACATTGCCCAGCCGCTTTCGAATATCGCCTGTGCAACGGTTATGCTCGCCAGTATATCGGTTTTATAATAATCCGCGCGGGCAAGCGAGCCGATAGTGCGGCGAAAATAGTTCTGCACCTTGTTCAGGCTGTTATATTCCTTCGCCGCAGAGGCGGAAAGAGGCAGGCAAAGCGCTGTCAGCAGCAGGGCAAGCAGCAGCGCGATACACTTTTTCGGTTTCAAATCCAACATTCCCTTCGGTGTTTTTATCTGCAAATCATTTTTATTTTATCATAATCCGACGGCAATTGCAACCCCCGCCCCGGAAACGGCGGCAAAAACGGAAAAACGCCCCTTGCGGGCGTTTTTCGGATATATGATCATTCCATACCGTTTTTCAGCTTTTCGGCATTGTCGGCGGCTGTAAGTGCGTCGATCATTTCGTCCAGCCTGCCGTTCAAAAAGCTTTCGAGCGAATAAAGCGTAAGCCCGATGCGGTGATCGGTGACTCTGCCCTGCGGGTAATTATAGGTGCGTATACGCTCGCTTCTGTCGCCGGTGCCGACCTGCGATCTGCGCTCGCTGGCAACAGCCTCCTGCTTCTGACCGTTGTAATGGTCGGCAAGACGGCTTTTCATTATCTTCAATGCCTTTTCCTTGTTTTTTATCTGGCTGCGTTCATCCTGGCAATCCACCGTTATCCCCGTGGGAATATGGATTATACGCACGGCGGATTCGGTCTTGTTGACGTGCTGCCCGCCCGCGCCGGCGGAACGGTGGCGGGTTATTTCCAGTTCGTTCATGTCGAGCTCGAAATCGACCTCCTCCAGCTCCGGAAGCACCGCGACCGTCGCGGTGGAAGTCTGTATTCTGCCCTGCGATTCGGTATCCGGCACACGCTGAACACGATGCACGCCGCTTTCGTACTTCAATCGGGAATAAGCATTTTCGCCCTCCACAAGGAAGGTGACTTCCTTGAACCCGCCAAGCTCGGTTTCGTTGCAGGAAACAAGCTCCGCCCTGAACCCGGCGGATTCGGCATACATATTGTACATACGGTAAAGCACCGCCGCGAAAAGGCACGCCTCCTCGCCCCCTGCGCCGGCGCGTATTTCCATAATGACGTTTTTATCGTCGTTCGGGTCCTTCGGGATCATCAACAGGCGCAGCTCGGCAAGCGTGGATTCCGCCTTTTCCCTGCCGGAATACTTCTGCTCCTCCGCAAGAAGGCGCAGATCCTTATCGCTTTCGGTTTCCAGAATCAGGTCCGCTTCGGCAATATCTTCAAGAGCGGCTTTATGCTCGCGGTATTTTTCGATGATCGGAGTGAGCGATTTATACTCCTTCATGTATTTTTTATATGCTTCCATATCCGCCATTATTGCCGGATCGGAAAGCGCCTGTTCGGTTTCGAGATATCTTTTTTCGCAAAGAGCGAGCTTTTCAAGCATAGAAACACCTCCGAAAATCATAGAATTGAATAAAAAACAAGGAGAACGGGTTATGAAGCAGGAATACCGCTTTGAAGGCAAGCTACTCGGCACCGAGCTCAACCGATATTATACCCAAAGCACCGAAGCACTGACGGAAGCAATGGAAAACGGCACGATACTGGAAGGAGTAAGCTATCTTTGCGATTCCGACAGGCATCTTCATGTGCGTGTCGGCGAATACGACGGCATCATCCCCCGTGCCGAATGTGTTTACACGGCAAGCGGTCTGCCGGAAAAGGATATCGCCGTGATTTCACGCGTGGGGAAGCCGGTTTGCTTCAAAATAAAAGGTATCGCAGGCAAAAGACTGCTGCTTTCCCGCCGGGAAGCACAGCTTGAATGCACGCGGGAATACATAGAAAACCTTTGCGCCGGGGATGTGATACCCGCGCGCGTTACAAGGCTGGATCCCTTCGGAGCCTTCTGCGATATCGGCTGCGGCGTGATATCGCTGCTCCCGATCGACTGTATGTCCGTTTCGCGCATTGCGCACCCGCGCGACCGATTCCGCTGTGGGCAGGAAATACGCGTTGTGGTGAAGAGCCCCTGCGACCGGTTCGGCAGGATAACGCTTTCCCACCGCGAGCTTTTGGGCACATGGGAGGAAAACGCCGCGCGCTTCACACCCGGGCAGACAGCCGCCGGCGTGATCCGTTCCGTGGAGGATTACGGAGTCTTTATAGAGCTTGCGCCGAACCTTGCCGGGCTTGCCGAATGCCGCGATGACATAACCGTGGGCAAAACGGCGGCGGTTTATATAAAAAGCATAATCCCGGAGCGCATGAAAATAAAGCTGGCGGTAATAGATGTTTCGGAGCGGTTAATGCCCGCACAGGATTACGATTACCCCGATATAACGCACATTTCGCGCTGGAAATATTCGCCCGAGGGGTGCGAAAAGGTGATCGAAAGCATTTTCGACCCGGTTTAATACATGAAATCGAATTCTATGCCGTGCATGGAGACGGTGTCGCCCTCCTCGATGCCAGCCTTTTCGAGCGCATCGATAACACCGCGTTCGCGCAGGACGCGCTGAAAGTACATGAGCGATTCATAATCGTCGAAGTTGATATCGTTGCACAGCCGTTTGAGCCATTCGCCCTCGACGGTATAAACGCCGTTCTTCTTCGTGACAGTGACCTGATCGGTTTCCTCCTGCTCCGGCTCTTTGTATTCCTCCTCGTAATATGCAAGCGGCGGGAGCGTCGGAAGCATTTCCGCGATCGCCTTCATCAAATCGAGGACACCTTCGCCGATTATCGCGGAGATGAGGAACAGCTTATAATCATTTTCCGAAGCGAAACGCTTGATCCTTTCAAGCGTTTCTTCGTTTACGCCCATATCCGCCTTGTTGCCGACGAGTATCTGCGGGCGCTTTGCAAGATCCGGGCTGAACCTGCTCAGCTCGGTATTGATCTTTATGATATCGTCCAGAGGGTCGTCGCGTTCGGAACCGGAAATATCGAAAACATGAAGTATCAGGCGGCATCTGTCAATATGCCGCAGAAAATCATGCCCGAGCCCGAGCCCGTCGGATGCGCCCTCGATAAGCCCGGGGATATCCGCCATGACGAAGCTCTTGCCGTACACCTCCGCAACGCCGAGGTTGGGCGAAAGCGTGGTGAAGTGATAATTCGCAATCTTCGGCCGCGCCTGAGTGACCTCCGAAAGCAGCGTGGATTTGCCGACGTTCGGAAAACCGACAAGCCCGACATCGGCAAGCATTTTCAGTTCGAGCGTGATATTGCGTTCCTCGCCCGGCGTGCCGCTTTTTGCAAAGCGCGGTATCTGCCGCGTGGGCGTGGCAAAATGCACGTTGCCCCAGCCGCCTCTGCCGCCCTTTGCGGCTATAAACGGCTTGCCGTCGGACATATCGTGAATGACCTGCCCGCTTTCGGCATCGCGCAGCACGGTGCCGCGCGGAACGGAGATATAAAGATCCTCGCCGCTTTTGCCGTAAAATTTCTTGCCCCTGCCGTCCTCGCCGTTGGGCGCGACGAACTTCCGGCGGTATTTGAAATCGAGCAGGGTATTTTCGCCCTCGCCTACGACAAAAACGATATTGCCGCCCTTGCCGCCGTCGCCGCCGTCGGGCCCGCCGTGGGAAACATATTTTTCGCGGCGGAAGGAAACGCTCCCGTTGCCGCCGTTGCCGGCTTTTACATAAATTGTAGCCTTATCGATAAACATTATATCACCGTCCCGAAAAAATAAAGAGCCGTCGGGATGCTTTCTTCACATTCCGACAAGCTCTTTACGTTATGATAACTAATCCGCGTTTTCAGCGTAAACGCTGACTTTCTTTCTTCCGCCTGCCATCGGCTCGAACTTAACGGTGCCGTCGACAAGAGCAAAGAGGGTATCGTCGGAGCCGCGTCCGACGTTAAGACCCGGATGGATCTTAGTGCCTCTCTGACGCATAAGAATGTTGCCCGCGGTAACGAACTGGCCGTCCTGCCGCTTAACGCCGAGACGCTTGGATTCGCTGTCGCGGCCGTTCTTGGTGGAACCGACGCCCTTCTTATGTGCAAAGAACTGTATAGACATTCTGAGCATGGTTTGAGCTCCTTTCAGTATTGATCATTGAACGGTTACCCGGACAAATTCCGGATAATCCTCTTCAAGGGAACGCATTTCGTGCAGAAAACCCCTGATAATGCCGTTCGCGGCGGCGGACGGACTTTTCACAGCCATTTCCATGACCGCTTCGGTTTCGTCGGCGCGGATGTCGGCTTCCTCGCCGAAACATTCCGTGACGGTGTTCGCCGTGAGAAAAGCCATTGCGCTGACTGCGGCGCAGACGATATCGCTGCCCGCTTCGGAATAACCCGAATGACCGCTGATGCGGAACCCGTAAAGACCGCCGTCACGGGCTTTGAACACAGCAGTGATCATTATTTTGCGATGCTGAGGATTTGAAGCTTGGTGTAGGGCTGTCTGTGACCGATATGACGCTTGGAATCCTTCTTGGGCTTGTAGCGGATGATATGGAGCTTCTTGCCCTTGCCGTTTTTAACAACGGAAGCCGTTACGGTCGCGTTGACAGTGGGGTTGCCTGCGGTGAAGCCGTTCTGATCGGCAACGGCAAGAACCTTTTCGAAGGTGTAGGTTGCGCCTTCTTCAAGCCCGAGCTTTTCGACGAAAATGATATCGCCCTCGCTGACCTTGTACTGCTTTCCGCCGGTTTCGACGATTGCAAACATATTGTAGACCTGTTCCTTTCAGTAAGACTCGCTGCAAATAAGGTGTGCGGCAGGCGCAACTTCATGACCCCATACAAGCGGCAATTGTTATATTATCACAAGCAAATGCACCTGTCAAGCCCTTTATCGCAAAAAAGTATGCGCCGCAGGCGGAAAACAGACCTGCGGCGCACTTATATGGGGGGATATAAACTTTTTCAGACAGATGCAAAGGCTTTGTTCTTCAAACGGAGGTTATCGTCGATCATCGCGATAAATTCGCTGTTTGTCGGCTTCCCGCGGGAATTCTGCACCGTATAGCCGAAGAAGGAATTCAGCACGTCGAGATCGCCCCTGTCCCATGCGACCTCGATAGCGTGTCGGATGGCGCGTTCCACGCGGGAGCTCGTTGTTCCGTACTGCTTTGCAACGGAGGGATACAAAACCTTTGTAACGGAGTTTATCACCTCGTTGTCGTTTATCGTCATGATTATGGCGGTGCGGAGGTACTGATAGCCCTTGATATGTGCGGGAACTCCGATCTGATGTATTATCTTCGTGACCTGCGATTCGAGATCGGCATCCTCCCTGCCGGGAACGGCTGCGCCGCCGCGCCTTCTGCCCTTATCCGCAAGCCTGCGTATCCTGTCCGCAAGAGCGGCGTAATCGAGCGGCTTCAGCATACAGTATGCCGCACCGGCTTCGCAGCATTCCTCGAAAAGGTTCTGACTGTTGAAGGAGGCAAGCATAATAAACGCCGGAAAATCCTCCGTGAGCTGTTTCTTTGCCGTTCGGATAAGACCGACACCGTCGATCTTTCCGAGGTAAAGATCCGAAATGACAATGTTCGGCTTTGTGCGGACTATCTTGGAAAATGCTTCCTGGCCGTCCGCCGCTTCCGCGACAACTTCTATGTTCTGCCTCCGAAGGCTCTGAACGCAGGCGTTTCTGAATTCGCCGTTACTGTCGGCTACCAATACTCTCGGTTTTTCCATGTCTTTCTTGCTCCTCTTGCTTTTTTATTTTCTGTGATTGTATTTTAGCACACTTTATGCATTACTTGCAAGAGGTAAGCGGCAGAAAATGACCTATTCGGCAAATATTTCGTAATACATTATTCGCGAAATTAGCCCGATTTTCTCCCGAAAAAGCCTGTTTTTTCGTTTCGCCTTGTCGCTATATGGCGTTTTTTGTCGAATAATGTAATTATACGGCGGAGGTCGTTTTATACATTTCCCCGGGCGAAAATGTCGAAAGCTCCGCGCCGTGCGGGCGCGAAGCCTTCGTTTCGTTTTGATCCTGTTTTGCCTTTATGCCGCGTTTTGCTGCGATAATACCCCATATGCTTCGGAAAGCATATTCCCGATGAGGATCCCGTAGCCGCGTGTCGGATCGTTCACAAGAACGTGCGTCACCGCGCCGACAAGCTTTCCGTTCTGGATGATCGGGCTTCCGCTCATACCCTGCACTATGCCGCCGGTCGTTTCGATAAGCCTTTCGTCCGTAACACGGAGCAGAAAGTTTTTCGTGCTGCCGGAGGAACCGTATATCTGTTCTATCTCGATATCGTATTCCGCAGGCGTTTCGCCCGAAACGGTCGTCAGTATGGTTGCCGCGCCGGTCGTCAGTTCGCCGTTTTTCGCAACGGGGATCGGTTCACGAGCGGCTGCGGGGAGCCTGTCGAATCTGCCGAAAACACCCTCCTCGGTGTTCGACCACAGTGTCCCGCGGCGTACCGTGCCGAAATCCCCGTGCAGCTCGCCGGGGCTGTTTCTTTCGCTCTTCACGACAGAGGTTACCTTCACATCGACAACGGTTCCGCTCGCCATGGGCATCAAAATGCCGGTGGTCGATTCATAGATACCGTGGCCGAGCCCGCCGAAATCATCGGTTTCGGGGTCGATAAACGTCACGGTGCCTATGCCCGCCGTCGAATCGCGGATAAGCACGCCTATGCGCCATTCGCCGCTTTCGATATCACGCGCAGGGCTGACGGAAACCGTAAGCTCCTCTCCGCCGCGCAAAAGCGCGATATCGATACCGTTGCCTCCGCTGCCGGAGATGCAGTCGATAAGCTCCGAAGCGGTGGAAAATTCCCTGCCGCCCGCACGGATTATCACATCGCCGGCACGGATATCCGCATCCTTTGCGGGAAATTCAACGCCGGATGCCGTTTCCACCCCTGCGGTACCGATAACGACGGCACCTGCCGTGAACAGCTTGACGCCGAAGGGCATGCCGCCGGGTATCAGCTCGGTCATCCCGCCCTTTCCCGCCGCCGCAGCCGTAACCGGAGCGACGGACACAAACGCAACGAGCAGCACAGTAAAGAAAACGAGCAGTCTTTTTTCGGATTTGCTTCTCATTTTTGCTTC
>ERZ824600.4236-NODE-4236-length-12827-cov-3.086204_pt1 | contig 12827 bp, 12 predicted proteins | sample MGYA00519933_ERZ824600 | MGnify/ENA primary metagenome ERZ824600 (study PRJEB31778, sample SAMEA3449178) | human gut metagenome | biome: human gut; feature: human-associated habitat; material: faeces | place: United Kingdom | collected 2010/2012 ... | reverse complement strand
TCCAGACCCTTCCAGCCCATATGGGGCGTCAGGATCACATTGTCCATGTCCAGCAGCTGGCGGCTGTTCTCGCACAGCGGCTCGGGCTCGTACACGTCCAGAGCCGCGCCGAACAGAACGCCGGTCTTCAGGGCCTCGACCAGCTCCTCCTCGCGGATCACGGGATATGCGAAATCGCGCGGGGCGGCGACACTGTCCGCCACAAAGCGCACGCAAACGCCGCGCTGTTTTAACACGGGGAAGCCCGCAAGCATGATGCCGCTTCCGTTTTCTCCCCAAATGGCGACCGAATAGTTCCGATTGACGCCGAGAAGCTCCCCCATTCGACTGTACAGATCCTTTACGTTATAGCCGTAGCCCTTTTGCCCGAATTCTCCGAAGTAGTGCAGGTCCTGGCGGATCTGTGACGCACCGGTGCCGAGAAGGCGCGCCAATTCTGTGGAGCGCACCCGCAGAATGTCACCTGCGATCAGTTGCCGCAGGGCACGGTAGTATCGCGGCAGACGGTGAAGAAGTGCCGACGGAATTTCGCTGTCAATGTTTTTTTGTGCCATAGATTGCTTCCTTATTTTCTCTGCATTCTCGGGATCGGGGGAGATGCGGTCATATTCGGGCGATTCAGATTATCCACATTCCCACACGGTTTTCCACAGTTGAAAAGGTGGAAATCGGAAAAACGCTGTCGAGACAGGCTGTTTTCCACGCAAGTTTTCCACAAGCGCCTGTGGATGGCGGTGGAAAACCTCGGAAAAAAGCCGTTCGCATCGTGCCCGCCGCATCGAAAGGATCGCGCACGGTCACGCGTCAGCGGTGCGATGACGACGGTGTTTCTCCCATTTACACGGTTGCGCGCGCGGTCAGATCGGTTCCTGCGCGCACGCCCGCAAGATATTCGTAATATGCCTGCGCGCCGATCATGGCGGCGTTATCGCCGCACAGTGCGCGGGGAGGCAGGAAAAGCTGTAAATTCCGCCGCGCGGCAAGACGTTCCACGGCGCTCCGCAAATGGGAATTTGCCGCAACGCCGCCCGCAAGCACGATCCGACGGCTGTCCGTCCGATCCACTGCCGCCTCAAGCTGATGCACAAGCGCACCCACCACGGCGGCGGTAAAGGAGGCGGCGATATCCTCCTTGGCATAGGTCAGACCCTTCATATTCGCCGTGTTCAGCTCGTTGATAACTGCCGTTTTCAGTCCGGAAAAGGAAAAGTCAAGAGACGGATGCGCCGCATCCTCCCGCAGTGCCGCCGACGGCAGGGACAGAAACGAAGGATCTCCCGACATGGCAAGCCGATCCATTTCCGCACCGCCCGGGTACGGTACGCCCAGCACTCTGCCCACTTTATCGAATGCCTCGCCCGCTGCATCGTCCCGCGTTCTGCCGAGGACGGTCGCCTGCGTGTATGAGGTAAAATAGGTCAGCGAGGTATGCCCGCCCGACACGATGAGCGCCAAAAAGGGTGGCTCTAAGGTCGGGTGCGCCAGATACGCCGCCGCCACATGTCCGTACACATGGTTGACGGGGACAAGGGGCTTGGCGTTGGCATAGGCAAGAGCTTTTGCAAAATTAACGCCCACCATCAGTGCGCCGATCAGCCCGGGGAACGCCGTAACGCCCACGGCATCGATCTGCTCCATGGTCACGCCTGCCTCGGACAGCGCGTCGTAGGTCAGTCCGGAAATCGCCTCGGCGTGTGCGCGCGATGCGATCTCGGGCACCACGCCGCCGAACAGACGGTGGGTCTCCATGGAGGACGCGATGCGGTTTGAGAGGATACGCCGCACGGACGGCGACATTTCCACAACGGCGGCGGAGGTTTCGTCGCAGGAGCTTTCGATACCCAGAATTAACATAAATCAGCCTTCAACTCATATACATAGGATCGGTCGGACAACTCCGACCGTCGGTGCAGATCCGACAGGACTGCGAACGGAAAAAATGCCCTACAGACGGCAGGACATGAGGACGGCGTCCTCGACGGGACGGGAATAATAGCGCGGACGAAGCCCGTCCGCCGCAAACCCGCACCTTTCATACAGGGACTGCGCCGTGACATTGCTTTGCCGCACCTCTAAGTGCATTATTTCGACGGATTCCGACTTTGCCTGCGAAAGCAGTGCGCCCATGAGCGCCGAGCCGATCCCCCGACGGCGGAATTCGGGCAGAACCGCAACGCTCAGCACATCCGCCTCTTCCAAGACCCGCCAATAGGACGCATAGCCCACCGTGCGTCCCGCTTTCTCTGCAAGCAAAACACACCGTCCGTCTCCGGTCAGTGTGCTTTCCATGGAGGCACGGGACCACGGCTGGGAAAAGCATGCGTTTTCCACATCGCAAAGCCCGTCCAGATCGCGCATCTCGGCGCGTCGGATCACCATGGGAACATTTCCCGCAGTCCCGCCTCGATCTCCCGCAGACATGCGGCATAGGTCTCCTCGTCGCCGCCGAACGGGTCGGCGATGTCATGCGGGAACACCGCGATCTTGGATGCCGCCTCGGGATACGCCATGAGCACTGCCATGGCATGATCTCCCGTCAGCCCGATGATCTTATCGCATTGCAGGACGGTAATGGGGTCGAGCGGTGCGGAAAGGTGGGATTCGTAGGGATTTGCGGGCGTATTCTCGATGCCCGCACGGTGCAGGGCGGTCGCCGCATTTTGTGCGATGGGCTTGCCGCCGCGCGTGGCGATCCCTGCGGACAGCACGCGCAGATCGGGGCGGTGTGCGCGCAGCACCGCCTGTGCCATCGGACTGCGGCAGGTGTTTCCCGTACACACAAAGCAGACGGTGTACGGTGCCTTTTTCTCCGGCGTGCCGCCCGCCTCCGATGTCTTTGGCTCTGCCGCCTCGGGCGTGATGCCCTCACATTCGATCTTTTCGTTCAGTTCGGTTGGTGCCAATGTAATCGCTCCTGTTTCAGTCCTCGTATTTTTCGCCCATGCTATCGTCGTTCAAGATCCAATCGCGCACGGGAACCACGCTGAATTCGGTGTCGCTTTCCCGAATGACGACGCGGGAAATGCCGGCGTTGATGATCATGCGGCGGCACATACTGCATGAGGTGGTCCCGCCGAGCACCTGCTTTGTGTGCGGATCCACACAGGCAAGATACAGCGTGGAATCCAGCATCTGTTCGCGCGAGGCGGCGATGATGGCGTTCGCCTCGGCGTGCACCGAGCGGCACAGCTCATACCGTTCCCCGTGCGGGATCTTCAGCTTTTCCCGCAGACAGACACCCACATCACAGCAGTTCTGCCGTCCGCGCGGCGCGCCGTTATATCCCGTGGACACGATGACGTCGTTCTTCACGATGATGGCGCCGAAGTGCCGACGCAGACATGTGCCGCGATCCGCCACGGTCTGCGCGATGTTCAGATAATAATTCTCTTTGGATACCCGTTCCATAGGCTTTTTCCTCCGTGTGAATGACGATTTGGCGGTATGCTTTTCGGTTTTTGACTGTCTCAATCCTGCATGGAGCCGACAAAGTCCCGCAGATAACGGCGGAACGCCTCTCCCAGTTCGGGATCGCGCACGGCGCGCTCCACGTTTGCCTGCAAAAAGCCGAGCTTGGAGCCCATGTCGTATCTCATGCCGTCAAAATCTACGGCGATCGCACCCTCGCGGCGCGCCATGTCGCGCATGGCATCGGTCAATTGCAACTCGCCGCCCGCGCCGGGCTTGAGACATGCCAGACAGGGATAGATGTCAGGGGTCAGGAGCACGCGTCCGAGAATGGACAGGCGTGTAATGACCTGCTCCGGACGGGGCTTTTCGATCATGTCGCGCACGTCGTAGAGGTTGTCGCGGATGCGCTTGGCATCGAGCGAGCAGTATTTGAGCACCTGCTCCTGCGAGACCTCCTTCACGCCCACCGTGGTCTTGCCGAATTCCGCAAAGGCGTCCATGAGCTGACGGCATACGGGCTTATGCTCGTGAAAGATCACGTCGTCGCCGTACAGCACCAAAAACGGCTCGTCTCCGGTAAATGCGCGTGCACATTGAATGGCGTGTCCTAAGCCGCGTGCCTCTTTTTGGCGGATGAAGGTGATGTTGGCGCAGTCCGCCGCGCGGCGCAGGGAGGGAATGACGGCATCCTTACCCGATGCGCGCAGATGCTCTTCGTATTCCACCGAATAATCGAAGTAGTCCTCAATAGCGCCCTTGCCGCGGTTCGTGATGATGAGAATGTCGGTGATGCCGCTCTCCACCGCCTCCTGCACCAAATAGGAAATAGCAGGACGGTCCACAATGGGAAGCATCTCCTTGGGAACGGCGCGGGCAATGGGAAGCATGCGCGTACCCAGACCCGCCGCGGGGATCACTGCTTTTGTAATTTTTTTCATGACTGTCTCCATGTTTGCCGCTGTGCGGCTTTGCTACGAATATGCGGATATCGGAAATTTCCCGTTTCTCCGTCCGACCCGAAAAAGCTCAGAAGGTCATCTCGGCGTAACGGTCATAATATTTGATCTCAAAACTGTCGGCAGTTGCCTGAATGCGCTCATGATATACCCGTGCGCGATAGGCGCGGCGCAGATCCTCAAGATGTGAGGAAATATACTCGTCCTCCAGCGGAAGCCGACACACGATATGATATCCCACGTCGGACTTGATCACGTCGCTGATCTCGCCTATTGCAAGCTCCTTTGCGGCGTTCTCGACCTGTGACAGGATCTGCCCCGACGTAAAGTAGTAGCCGTTGACGGTATCCATGGCGGTGTCCTCGTTATATTTCACTACCATTGTGTCGAAGTCCTCGCCCGCGCGGATGCGTTCGAGCAGTTTCTCTGCGAGCCTGTAATTGTCCACCAGAGAATCGCCGTCTTCGTGCAGAATCATGATCTGCTTGATGCGGTAAAAATTCTCATGCACGTCGGCGATCACCGTTGCGTCGTCTGCCTGAATATCGCCCTCATAATCCGAGGTCATGACATCGTACAGCTTGTCCTGAAGCAGGACATCCTCCAAGGTCTGACGGAAATACCGTTCGGTAAAATGGTTTTCGGTGAGCCGTTCGGACAGGGCGTCCTTTCCTCCCACCGATTCCGCATAGGCATCGTATTGGGAGTCTGCCTGCTTCTTTTCCTCGTCGATCAGGGTGATGCCCCGATCGTCCGCCAGCTTTTGCGCGGCGTATTTCTGCCGGAGCGCCGAAAGGACGTTATCGCGGATTATCTCATCAGTCACGTCATCGCTGACCAGACGATCCCGATAGTTACAGTAAAAATAGGTGTACTCCTCCACCGTGACCGGATACCCGCCCACCGAAAGCACCACCTTCTGCCCCGCATCGCGACAGGCGGAAAGCCCTGCGGCGGCGACAAGCATCAAAAGAACTGCAAAAACACGTTTCCAAAGCATACGACGCCTCACGCTTCCCGATCCAAAAGGGGCAGATACAGATGCAGATAGTCCAGCCCCGACCACACGGTGAGAACCACCACAACGGCAAGGGACACATAGCTCAGAATGTGATAAGACCCGAAGGGGAACAGATCCTCCAGGAGCAATATGAAAATGCAGACCATCTGGGACACCGTTTTGCACTTGCCGAGCCAACGTGCCGCCAGCACGGCGCCTGCCTTCTGCGCACAGATCATGCGCAGGGATGTAACCGTGAATTCACGCAGGATCACGATGAAAATGACCCACACGAAAACCACGCTGAACACGGGATCGCTCTGATACTTCACGGTCAGGGCGATGAAAACGCCGAATACCAAAAGCTTGTCGGCAAGCGGGTCGAGAAATTTTCCGAGATCGGTGATCAGACCGTATTTCCGTGCGATGTGACCGTCGATGTAGTCGGTCAGGGAGGCGATGCCGAATACGGCGGCTGCCAGAAGCCTCCATAGGATATCGGCCTCTCCGATGGGGAACAGGATGCACGCCATGCACAGCGGGATCATGAAAAAACGGATTACAGTCAGTTTATTGGGAAGATTCATGTTTCGGGGGTCCTTTCCGAAGGTCCGTACAGGGACACATACTCACACTACATTATAATATGTTTTTGTGTCCAAGTCAAGCCCTGACCGTGAATTGTTGCGAGATTCGCCCGCCGTTTTCGACAAAGCGCAGGAACGCGGGATCGCAGTAACAAAAAAGATCCGGACATCCCCGTGCGGGGCTGTCCGGATCTGTGTGCGTATTATTCGGCTTTGCCGTCCGTGCCGGCATCGGTCTGCGGTGCGTCGGCTGTCTCGGTGTGAGGGGAAGCGTCCGACGCGGCATCGACCTTACGGTACACGATCTGTCCGGCATCGTTCAGAACCGCCTCGACATGATCGCCTGCCGAGAAGGTATGCTCCAGAAGCTCGGTGGAGAAGCTGTCCTCGATCCTGCGCTGGATCTCCCGACGCAGGGGACGCGCGCCGTACACCTCGTCCACGCCCTCCTTTGCCACCAGATCGATCACCTTCGGGTCGAAGGTAATATCAATACCGAGGGCGGCGATCCTGCCGCGCACCTCGTTGAGCATCAGCTCGGCGATGGCATGGATGTTTTCCGCGGTCAGCTTATGGAACACGATGATCTCGTCCACACGGTTCAGAAATTCGGGACGGAAGGTCTCCTTGAGGCTGTTCATCACGCGGGTGCGCAACTGTTCCTCTCTGCCCGTTTCCTTTTCCTCCTCGGTGCCGATGGAGAAGCCCATGGAGCCGCTGCCGCCCGACAGGATGTTTGCCGCACCGACGTTGGAGGTCATGATGATGACCGTGTTCTTAAAGTCCACGCGGCGACCCTGAGAGTCGGTGAGGATACCGTCCTCCAGAATCTGCAGAAGGATATTGAACACGTCGGGATGCGCCTTTTCGATCTCATCGAAGAGCACCACGGAGTACGGATGGCGTCTGATCTTTTCGGTCAGCTGACCGCCCTCTTCAAAGCCCACGTAGCCGGGAGGCGAACCGATGAGCTTGGACACGCTGTGCTTCTCCATATACTCGGACATGTCTACACGGATCATGGCGTTATCGTCGCCGAACAGGGCGTTTGCAAGCGCCTTGGAAAGCTCGGTTTTACCTACGCCCGTAGGTCCGAGGAAGATAAAGGAGCCCATGGGACGCTTCGGATCCTTCAAGCCTGCGCGTCCGCGGCGGATGGCACGGGCGACGGCGGAAACCGCTTCCTCCTGCCCGATGACGCGGCTCCGCAGAACCTCGTCCAGATGCAGGAGCTTTTCACTCTCCTCCTCCGCCAGCTTGTTCACGGGGATGCCCGTCCACGCGGTCACGATCTCCGCGATGTCCTGCTCGCCGATGGAGATCTGCTCCTTGCCGCGATGCAGCTCCCATTCGTTCTTGGCGCGCTCCAGTGCCTCACGCGCGGTCTTTTCCTGATCGCGCAGGGCGGCGGCACGCTCGAATTCCTGTGCGCGGATGGCGGCTTCCTTCTCTGCGCCGATCCGCTTGCATTCCGCCTCGGCGGTCTTTACGGTGTCGGGAGAGGTGAAGGAGTGAATCCGCTTTCTCGAAGCCGCCTCGTCTACCAGGTCAATGGCTTTGTCGGGCAGGAAACGGTCCGAGATATAGCGCACGGAGAGCTTGACTGCCGCACGGATGGCTTCGTCCGTGATCTTGACCTTATGGTGCGCCTCGTACTTGTCGCGCAGACCGAACAGGATCTGCTCGGCTTCGTCGGGGGTCGGCTCGCCCACCGTCACCGACTGGAATCTGCGCTCCAGTGCCGCATCCTTTTCGATGTGCTTGCGGTACTCCGCAATGGTCGTGGCGCCGATGACCTGCATCTCGCCGCGCGCCAGTGCGGGCTTGATGATGTTGGCGGCATCCACGGCGCCCTCTGCGGCGCCCGCGCCGATGATGGTGTGAATTTCATCGATGAAGAGGATAATGTTCGGGTTCTTGGCGACCTCCGCCATCACGCCCTTCATACGCTCCTCAAACTCGCCGCGGTATTTTGCGCCGGCGATCATGGACGAGATGTCCAGTGTGACCACCGATTTTCCCGCCAGTGTTTCCGGAACGGCGCCCTCGGCGATCTTCTGTGCCAGACCCTCGACCACTGCCGTTTTACCGACACCGGGCTCGCCGATCAGGCACGGGTTATTCTTGGTACGGCGGGACAGGATCTGGATGACCCGCTCGGTCTCGGTCTCTCTGCCGATGATGGGGTCGATCTTTCCGTCCTTTGCCAGCTGGGTCAGATCTCTGCCGTACTGCTGTAATGTCGGACAGCTTGCCAGATTGCCCGATACCTTCTGCCGTGCGCCGCCCTGTGCGCCTTTTTGCGCGCCCTCGGGTGCGCTCTCGCCCGAAAGCTCACGGAAGAAGTCGAGCACGTCGGCGGTCAGCTCGGGCGCGTTGACATTCTGCTGACGCAGGAGCTTGACGCCCACGCAGTCCGGCTCGTCCAGAAGGGCAAGCAGGATATGCTCGGTGCCGATATAATTCTGACCGTACTGCGCCGCCTCCAGCGCGGACGATTCGATGATATGCTTGGTGCGGGGCGTCATGTCGCCCGGACCGACGTCGGTGCGGCTTCCCACGCCCGCGAAATCCGCGATCAGTTCACGAGTGCGCTCCATGGTCACGCCGCGTCTTTGCAGGAGACGCGATGCCACGCCGTCCTCCTCGGCAAGCAGACCCAAAAGAATGTGCTCGGAGCCGATGTAGGTGTGACCCATCTCCCGTGCATAATACATGGAACGGTTCAGTGCGTTCTGTGCGGTTTGTGTCAATCTGTTCGCCATAATTCATCATCCTTTCACGAAAGCCGTCGTTGTGCTGTTTGTGTGCTGTCCGAACGGCTTTCGGCTTGTAATCTTATCTTAATTATCGGTTGCGGGAGACAGGCACTCAGACACCCGCCACCGCCTGCCGCACGGTCTGTGCGCGATAGGCGTCCCGCTCCGCATCCTCCATGGGACGTCCTGCCTCCACGGTCAGGTTGCCCGGCATGACGCGGATCATCAATTCGCCCAGTTGCTCGTAGCTGTAATTCTGAATGTAGCCCAGCGCGATGCCCAGTCGCACATCGGCAAACAGCCGCATGAACTCCGAGGAGGAGAGCAACTGTGCATAGTGCAGAGTGCCGAAGGAACGCATGATGCGGTCACGCAGGGTATCCGCATTGTCCGAGCGCAGTTCGTTTCTGGACTTGCGCTCCAGAGAAATGATCTGACGGATCACTTCCTCCAGCTTTGCGATGACCTCTTCCTCGGGCAGACCCATGGTGACCTGATTGGACACCTGATACAGAGCGCCTTCGGCTTCACTGCCCTCGCCGTACAGACCGCGGATGGTCACGCCCAGCTTGGGGAGCTGAGACATCACACTGCGGAGCTTGCCCGTCATTTGCAGAGCGGGCAGGAAGAGCATGACCGACGCGCGCATGCCGCTGCCGAGATTGGTGGGGCACTGGGTGAGATACCCGAGCTTCTGATCGTAGGCGATGGGGAGCTTTGCCGAAAGCAGATCGTCTACCGTGCAGGCGCGGCGGAAGGCTTCATTGAGCGCCAGACCCGGCAGGATGACCTGCTGACGGATGTGATCCTCCTCGCAGATCATGACCGAACAGCTTCCGTCCTCCGAAAGCGCCAAGGCACGCGGCAAGCTGCCGCCCACAAATTCCGGACTCACGAAATGCTGTTCCATGTAGGCACGCGCCATCGGCGCCTCGATCTCGCGGAAATCCGTGAAGCTGAAATTGCTTCCCAGTGCGTTTTCCACTTTTTCCACGATCTCCCGCGCCGAGGCCTCGTCCAGTCGGTTCGTAAAGGGATAGCAGTCCAGATTCCGCGCAAAGCGGACACGGGAGCTTACCGCCACATCGTTTTCTTCGCCCTTTGTATTATACCAAGTGTTTTTCATAGCACTCACCGACCTTCCTTTCCGTTTTCCAGCTCGCGGATCTCATCCCGCAGGCGCGCCGCCTCTTCAAAGTTCTGATCGCGCACCGCCTGATCCATTTCCCGTTTCAGGGCAGAGAGCTTTTTCTTCTCTTCCTTTTCTTCTTTCTTTTCCTCCTTGGCGTCTACCGTGTCGGAGGCGGTCAGCCTGTCCGCAGGATGTCTGCCCACGTGTGCGGCTCTGCCGTGAATGGACTGCACCGTGGACTCCAATTCGTCACGGAACACATCGTAGCATTTGGCACAGCCGACCTTGCCGCTCTCCCGCAGGTCACGCCACGTCGAACCGCAAAGGGTGCATGCCTTGACCGTGGAGCCGCGCAATGCGTTGTGGGACTTCGGTGTGAACAGCGAACCGAGCAAATTGCCGAAATCCATGTAATCACGGGACGCCTTCAGCTTTTCGTAGCAAGCGGGGCAAAGCGCCTGTTCGCTCTTCTTTCCGTTGATATTCTGGCTGAGATAAACCGTTGCCTGATTCTTTTTACAATTGGTGCATAGCATAAAGCATACTTCCTTTCTCTGTCCGATTTCTATTTTACTCCATGACCGACAGAATAATCTGTCGCATCATGTCGGCGCGTTTCTTTTTTTCTTCGGTGCATGAGAGCAGTGCGGAGCAGAGCCGCGCTTCCCGCTTGGTGAGATACCCTTCACCGAACAAATTTCGGATATATGCGCCGCAGGTCGCATCGTCCATTTCCTCGCCGATGGACTGGAGCACGTGCATGAGGTAGGTGTTCTTGTCCATGGCACGCCTCGTGATGCGGACGTACCCGCCGCCGCCCCGTCGGCTCTCAATAATGTAACCGCGTTCCGGCGTGAAGCGGGAGGTAATGACATAATTGATTTGGCTGGGAACGCATCCGAGCTGACCGGCAAGGTCATTGCGGCGGAACTCCATGTGCCCGTTCCCTTCGTTGAGCATTTGCTCGATCATATTGGCAATCGCATCGCTGATCAACATATCAGACACCTCTTTGTTTGACTTTCCTTGACCTTTTGTGCCTTTAGTATACCTCTTTTGTCAGGGAAAGTCAAAGTCAAAGAAAGTCAAATAAAGAAAATCGGAGCAAATGAAATGCGGTGGCGTCGGTTTTTCACACAAAAATCTAACGAAATCTCATTATTTCACGATTTTTCAAATTCTTTTCGCAGCGGGCTTCCGTTCGGGTCAGGAGCGGCGGTTCGGACTGGCATTATAGGAATCCGCCAGCCGATCCCACGTACTGCGATCCACCGTGCCCGTGACGGGAAGCCCGTGCAGACGCTGGAAGGTCTCGACGTTTTTTCGTGTTTCTTCATTATATTCGCCGTCCATGGAGGTCACAAGGATCTCGTCGATGTCCGCCGACAGGGTGTCCAATATCACCTGAAGGATCAACACCAGATCAAGGCGCTCCCCGGGAGAGAGCACCCCTCCGACAAGCGCCCGCTCAAACGGAAGGATCGCCGTGCTTCGCTCGATCTGCCGCAACAGGAGCAGATATTCCTCGGACATCACCTCAAATGTGGTCTGATCGGTTTCGCCGGTCACGGGCAGTCCCCGTGCGCGTTGATATGAGCGGACGGAATACGCCGTTTCGTCGTCGTATACGCCCGTGGGGTTGACCCGCGCGACTGCCTCGTCGACGCGGGAAATTGCCAAAAGCATGTTCTGCACCGCATATACGGAATTGCGCGGATCGCTTTGAATGGAGCCGTTTGCCATGGTTTTTCCTCCCGTTTCATGCGTGATCATAAGTCGGTATTCAGAATAAAGCCGGGGAACTGCTCGGGCAGGACGTACACCCCTGCGCGCAGATTGTCGTATGCCTCGGCAATGACGAGCCATGTGGGCGCGCCCGCAATGCCCGTTTCGGGCAGACCCGCCAAACGCTGTACGGCGCGCACCGCCTGACCGGTCTGCGCATCGTATACGCCTGTCACCTCCACGGCGGGGATCTCCGAATATATCTCGGAAAGCGCGAGAAGATAGGTCTGGAGCGCCGTGACGTCCTCCCCCTCCGAGCCGAGCAGGAGCGGCTGTCCGGGATAGGGGACGGCGGCATTCTGAAAACGGTCGGGCGGCAGGGAATTGATGAGCGACAGGTACACATCCACCATTTTATTATACGTTTCTCTCCCCACGATGCCGTCCACGGCAAGGCCGTAGCTTCGCTGAAAATCCTCCACCGAGGCTCTTGTGGCGGGTCCGAAAATGCCGTCCAGTGCCACGGGCGACACCGTGTCCACAAATCTGCCGATGTAATTCAGATAGAACTGAATCTGCCGCACATAGTCCCCCGTATCCCCCTCCTGTATGTATTCGGGGAGCGGCACTGCGATTTCTTCATAGACCAAGCCCTCGGAGTCCAGCTCGTTTAAGCGCTTTACGGCATCAAAAATGAAAATGATGCGGTACCACGTGGCTTTTCCCACGACCCCGTCGTCACTTAAGGAAAATATCCGTTGAAACGCCCGAACCGCCGCCTCGGTTGCCTGCCCGTAAATGCCGTCCACCGGATAGATCTTCGGAATGAGGGGATAATTCTGAGAGATGCGGTTCAGTCGGGTTTGCACCAATGTCACGCCGTTGGAGATACTGCCCAGACGCAGGGGAATGCCGGGATAGGACGGCGTGATATTGCGGATGGGCGCGTTTGTCACAAGCTCGATGTCGTTGCCGTAGTAGCGCTGTAAAATTTGCAGGGGACTGAGTCCCTGCTCCGCCAGCGGCACGGTCCCCCACTGGGACAGCCCGTCGCACACCGAGGTGGTGCCGTTGCAATACTGGGTGAAAAGCGGCTCCACCGTACCCGCGCGCCGCACGTAATTATTGAAGATTTCGTCCACGATCTGCGAAATGTTGGAAAAAATATCTCTGCCCTTCACAAAATACTGGTCGTATGCCGTATTGTTCGTGATGTCGAAATCGTAGCCCCGGCTGCGGTAGAACTCCGTATAGACC
>ERZ824600.4233-NODE-4233-length-12829-cov-18.878034_pt1 | contig 12829 bp, 6 predicted proteins | sample MGYA00519933_ERZ824600 | MGnify/ENA primary metagenome ERZ824600 (study PRJEB31778, sample SAMEA3449178) | human gut metagenome | biome: human gut; feature: human-associated habitat; material: faeces | place: United Kingdom | collected 2010/2012 ... | reverse complement strand
TGATCTTTGCGATGGTCTGCTTTGCGGGCAGTATCTTGAAGGTCTTGCTAACAGTGCCCTTGTAATTGCCCTTGCCCGAGATAGTTACTTTCGCCTTGCCGATGGCGGTGTTGGACGAATATTTTACAGTGTAATCAACGTTCTTTTTCAGCGTTTTCCCATTAAGCGTGACCGTAACCGCGGGCTTCTTAGCCCTGCCGCTGTATGTGTAAGAAGTGGTCGAAAGCTTTACGGAAGCGCCTGAAATGTCTGTCGAGGTAAGCGCGGGTATCTCGGCAGTTTCGAGAACCTTGTGGCAAACCTTGCACTCCTTGTGCTTAGAGCCTTTCACGCCGACAGCCGCAGGCTTGTCGATTATCCAACCGCTGGATTTATGACCTGTTGCGGAAATGGTTTTGGTTTCTGTCTTGCCACAAGCCGCGCACTTTCTCGTCTGAGTGCCACTTTCAGTGCAGGTCGCAGCTTTAGTGGTGCTCCAGCTTCCGAAATTGTGACCCGTCGCCTTGATGACCGTTTGTGCCTTTATCACTTCGCCGCAAACTGAGCAATGCGAACCCTCGGTTTTACCGTTAGTAGTGCAAGTCGCTGGCACGGCTTTGTCGATAACTTCGGTGTGACCCTTGGCAGGGATAATTTCGCTATACCAATCTCCGCAAATGGTGCAGTCCCATTCAACATAACCGTCTTCTGTACAAGTAGGTTCTTCTCTTGACTCGACCTCGTAATTATGATCGGTTTTGGGGATAGTTTCGGTATATTCTTCGCCACACTCGCAAGTGAAAGTCTTTTCGCCCTCTTCCCAACAATCAGGCTCTTTTGTTATGGTTTCAACGTAAACATGGGGTTTACCATAATGGAAATTGACATTGAAAGAAGAATCATCTGATTCATCATTTTCGGTATAGATCTCAGACCATCTTGCTCTTGAACCAACAAAATTTACATCAGTAAGATTGTAACAATGTGAAAATGCATAAATTTCAATTTTAGTAACGCTATCTGGTATAGTTACCGTTTTAAGACTATTGCAAGATGAAAATGCACCTTCACCGATAATTGATACGCCGTCCGATATTGTTAGATCTGAAAGATTCAGGCAATTCTCAAATGCAGATTCACCAATACTTTTAACTGAAGATGGTATAATAATACTTTTAAGATCAAAACAAGTAGAAAATGCGTATGAGCCTATGCTCTCTACGCTATTCGGAATCGTTATGCTTGTAAGAGTAGTATCATAAAATGCAGAACCACCTATGTGTTTAACACCGTCCAGTATTGTTACATCATTGAGTCCCTCGTAATTAAACACCTCAGCTTCAATAGTTTCTATACTTCCTGGTATAGTTACACTTGCAGGCTTGCTATACGAAAATGCGCTTTTAGAAATACTTGTAACGCCATCAGGTATGACCACATTTCCAAATGCATATGATGCGTCTACCAAAATATTATTTACGATAACCAAAGGATTTTCTGTTTGTTTTCGTGTAAGCCAAGGCGTATCTACAAAAGCAGCTTCGCCAATATGTGTAACACCATTTGGTATAACTACATCACCCTTGGCCAAACAGCCATCTATCAAAATGCCATTTACAACGACAAGTGAATCTTCTTTTCGTTTATTATCAAGCCAAGCTGTACCATCAAAAGCTTTTTCACTAATCTTCGTAACGCTATTTGGTATTGATATATCCGTAAGATTGCTGCATCCACCAAATGAATTATAACCGATACTAGTAACGCTTTTTGGTATCGTTATACTTATTAAACTTGTACAGCCTGCGAAAGCGTTATTATCAATATCCTTAACAGTTTCGGGTATTATAATATTTGTAAGACTCGCGCAATCCCTAAAAGCAGATTCATAAATGCTTGTAATGCTATCCGGTATTGTTACGCTTGTAAGATTGCTGCACCCTGAAAAAGCCGAACGTTCAATTTCAACCACGCTGTTTGGTATTGTTATATTGACAAGACTGCTACAATCTGTGAAAGCTTGACTTCCAAATTTCGTAACACTATTAGGTATCATTATGTTCGTAAGATTACTACAGCCATTAAAAGTATTATAGCCGATGCTCTTGACACCATTTGGTATTGTAACGCTTGTAAGACTGCTACATCCATAAAATATGCTATCTCCAAAATATATAACATTATCAGGAAGAGTTATACTAGAAAGATTAGTACAGCCCTTAAATGCACCAGAAGAAATAGCTCTAACACTATTTGGTATTGTTATGCTTATAATATTTTCGCAATTAGCAAAAGCATCACTATCAATGTCTTCGACTGACAATCCGTTGATCTGACTTGGTATAACAAGATCTACTTCGCTTTCAGAATAACCACATATCGAAATACTCTCGTCATCAAGGTAATCATATAAAAAACCGTCTTCCTCCGCACTCGCAGAAATATTCACCCCTCTCACGATAACTCCGCTTTCAACCGCAGGCAATGCCACCGAACCGAACGTCAGCGACAGCGCCAACAGCGCCGCTAAAAACTTTTTCATAAAAAAACCTCCATTTTATTTTTTGGGGAACAAATTTTAGAAACAAAAAGTTCCTCTATAAATAAGACGAAGAAAATCGACTTCGGTTGCAATAAATATCGTGAATGAATTGTAAATTTTTTGTTTCGCAAAATCGACCTTGCGCCCTATATCTTCTTTAATGAATATCCGTATCACTAAAAAATACTGTCGCAAATATCGCTGTTGATATAGCTGTCACGCATATCTCTATATACGTCTGTATCACGTCTGCATGGATAATGTAGAGGATAGTAAGCTGTATTCTTCATTCAGAAAGCGGCAGCGTCAGTGCGCCAAATGCCAATGTTAAAGCTGTTGCAAAAGCCATTATTTTCATAAAGAAGCCCCCTTTATATAACTATTTTATCAATATCATGGATGTTATGTCAATACTTTTGGCGAAAATAGCACTTTTTTAGCGAAATCAGCATAGCTTGTTATTGGTTGCTAAAGTTGTAATTCTTGTTACGATATTTTCTTTTATCAGAGCTCTTGTCTAAACAATTCTTTTACTTTGCTTTTGGACTTTAAGTGGCGTTTTTTATTGCTATAAATTAGTCATATTTTCTAGCATATATTAGCTTTTTGCCAAATTTCATAGAATGTTTTTTTTTTTTTTTTTTTTTTTTGTTAAAATTTTCTGATAAAATTTTAAGAAAGTCATTATATCACGAAAAAAGTATAGTAGACAATGATTTTACAGATTGTGGGGGAATACTTGTGAAGAAAAACAATGTAGACTTTTGGATATCCGTTTTTGTTTTGCCAGATTAGATCATTTTTTGAAAATCGTATTTATTATAGAAAGGTGATTGACCATGGAAAATCTTATTCCGTCATGGAAAGATTGCATTGATATTCTAGACAAATGCAAAAAGGATTATATAGACATTAGTAAACAGTTAGGAAACATACGAAAGAATATAAGAGATTCAAGGTCGGAGATAGATTCAAAGGAAGCAGAACTCAATGATACCATGAATCCTCAAAGGACGCCAAAAGAGATATTAAATGATGCAATCAAAAAAAGTAACTTTATACAAAAAGAAAAAAGTGATAATTCGTGTAAAGAGAATAAAAGAGCAAAAGAAGAGGCAAAAAAACAATTTGAAGATAAAAAAATAATTATATTAAATAATAGAAAGGAAAAGTTAAATAAATTATATGCAGATGCCGAAGAAACAATAAAAACACAAAAGGAATTCGAAGAAAAGCTTCATCAAGATACAACTTATAAATATAATAAAGTTCAAGAAATAAACCAGAAACTACAAAAAGCTCAACAAGAAACGGAACAGATAGAGCTCTATAAATCAAAAATAAGTTCTGAATATGAGAATATATCTAATAACTCGAATCTGCTAGATGATATTTGTAGTGGTAGATATATTAAGAAAGAAATCGATGAGATGATAGGATCACTTAATGATGCTGAGGTTGCGAAAATATCTAAAAATCTAGCAAATAATCAGTATGTTAAATCTCCTAAATCATCAAAAATTCCTATTTTTGATATTCTTTTTTCTATTGGAGATGTAGCAGGAGATGTTTTGGAATGTATTGGAGGATTCATATCTAAAATATATACAGTAGGTGTTTCTCTTATATCATCTTTTTTAGGAAAATTTCTTTATTGTGGACTAATTACTGTGTTATTGCTTGTTGGAGTGTTTTATTTATTCTACTATGGTGGAAAAGTGGTATTGGGCATTTTAGGCGTTTTTGTTGGATTGATAGCATTGTTATTTGTTATTAATCTTGTTATAAGTGTCATACAAAAAAAATTAACAGTAAAAAACTTTAAGTATTATGCTGTAGGTTATTATTACATAAATAATCGAAATAATCTTATGAGACGTGTTGCTGGTTATCTGTTAAACAGACTTAAAAGCAAATCTCCTGAGAGTTATCAGGCCTTCATAAATAGCTCCGTTAGTGGATTCCAGCAGAATATACAAGTTGCGCAGTCAGAATATCAGAATACATTACAAGAATATAATCAAGTAAAACAAAAGAACAGCCTTGTGATTCAATCACTAAATGAGGAGATATCCAACAAGGAAAAGATAATCAATAGGCAATGTGAAGAACAACTGTTAGAAGAGAACCAAGCCTATGATAAGACAATTAATTCTTTAGAAGAAACGCTAAAACGGGAACTTCAGAAACATGAAACATCCAAAGAAGAAGCCATAAGAATAGCAAAAGAAGAAGAAAGAAATAGTAAATCCATTCGTGAAGCAAAAATAAAACGATTGAAAAATGAGATAAGTATACTGAATGAACATGTCAAAGAACTTGAAAAAGATGAGCATGTAAGTGAAAAGAAAATTGATCAGATACTCTCTGAATCGGCAGAAACATATGGCTATATAACATCTGGAAAAGCAGAAATAACGGCGATTGAGGAAAAGAAAGGCTTTGATGTTCCGGTGAATGATCTCTTTGCTGATATTGAACAAAATCCTGATTTCTGTGTAAAAATTGATGGACTTGAGCGCAAGATCTATTCTCCAGTATATTTTAAATCTAATCAGAAACCGGTGATCATTAAATATTCTGGTTTTGGAGGAGAAGATTCTATTGAAGCAAGTTCTGCAATATATGAAGTAGCAGACAATATTTTTTGCCATCTTGTCAATAGTATGTGTTCTAAAGCTTTTTTATTTCAAATTATTGATTCCACGGCAAGTAATGCTCTTAGCATTATTTCAAAGATGAAAACGTTATCTGATGATAAGGAAATAACAGATCTTTTCATTGAGAATGAAATGTTGAAAATATGTACTCGTCATGAGATCTCGGATGAAAAAACGGAATTTGGAAATGTCGTTAAGTCTCGCACAGATGAACTTGGTAATGTTACCATCATTGAGAAAAATAAGGAATACGAAAAAAGAGACAATATGGTTAGGTATGTGTTCATTACTATTAGATTATGCAAAAATAGTAGTTTCCTAAAAAATATGAACCGGATGATTACGGCATGCGATGATATAGGAATTATACCGATTTTATTCATCTCGGAAGAAAGCTTTGATGATCAGAATAGTGCGGCTGAAATAAAAAAGGCGGTTAAAGAAAGCTGTGGAAATATATATTATACAATGCGTAAAAACGGCAAAAAAATTCTTGTAAAAGAAGAATATTTAATTACTTATTAACTGAAATCTAACGTGGAATTATATTGTTAAGTTAAAAGCAAGGAGTAACTTTGCTGTTAGAAATTCAGTCGATTTTAGCGAAAATTAGGAGGTATTTTTATGTCTAGTAGTATTAATATGGAGGTAGTACAAGGTCTTTCAAATTCCTATGTTGAATATATTGAAGAGGTTAATGGTATTATCTCTAATATGTTCGAAGAACTGGTAGAGTTAATGAATGAGCAGAGATATGAGCCATTATACAATTCTGCCAAAAGTTTTGAGAATACCTATAACGAAGAAGTAAAGGAGAAACTAACTGAAACTGTTAGAGGATGGGCTGAAGGCGATAATTCATTTTTATCTGCTGTAAAAAAGTTAAATCTTGGTGAAGACAGCGTGAACACAGCAACTAACGCTCAAGACAATATTGTTTCAGCTTTTGAGGAGAAACTTCAGAGATCATCGGTGATAGCTGATTATCAATTAAGTCTGCCTGAGACACTTGACCGCGATGTGCTTTCAAGTAAACTCGAAGAAATATGTTCAGATTTTAAATCGGAAATAGATTCGTGTGTCGATGATAATTCTAATCAGGTTAAATCTGGCGCAGAAGATAACATGGCAATAGAACATTTTGTACATATTAATGATCTTATTGCAAATGGTTTAAAGGAGTTTGCCGAAAAAGCGTTGGAAAACTTTAAAGATTGTCTTGATGAAGAAACAAGAGAGAGATTTGACGCAGCTGATCAAATGAAAGAGCAAGCTTGGGAAGAGGCCCGTATTAAAACAGAACAAATAATGCAGGACGCTATAGCACAATTGGATGCCGAGCTTGATAGCCTGTTTGACGATTAATAACTTTATAAATAATTATGTGCCGTTGCTATTCAGAGCATACTGTTTGGTAGCGGCATTTTTTGGGAGTGTGAATATATGGCTTTTAATATAACTGCTTTAAAAAGCGAATTGACATATTCAAGTTTTTCAAAAAGAATGCTTAAAAATATCAAGGATAGCATAGATGAAGGTGACCCTGGAACGTTAAAAAAAGAATTCATTAAGCCCTCTGAATACTGTGCTAAAAACACAGGTGGTCAAGCAGAAATATGTGTATGCCCCGAACCTATAAATTTCTATAGTGAAATTACACAAATGGATAGAACGGAAGAAAAACTAAGAAAATTCGAAGAATTAAGGGAGAATTTTAAAACTTATAAGATCACAAGACCAGAGGGGGATTTCTGGCCAAATCAAACATCAAATGGTATCAATTTAAGGATTGGAAATAAAGATAAAGACAAAGGAGATCAGTCACCAGCTGTATTAGGTGACGAGTGTGTACATGGAGTTATTGTAGGTCGTACAGGTGCAGGTAAATCTGTACTTATTAATAATATTATACTTAATTTAATCTCTGAGTATTCTCCATGGGAACTTGATTTGTTTCTTGTTGATATGAAAAAAGTTGAACTTTCGCGCTATATGGCCAAACTTCCGAATGAGGAAAATTTCATTACTCCGCATATTTCAGCATGTGCAGCGACAAGTGAAGTACGTTATGTTGTTAGTTTAATCGAATATTTATGTAATTGCATGAAAGCCCGTCAAACCCTGTTTGCAGCCCTAGGTGTACAAAAAATCAGTGACTTTAGAGAAAGATTCAATTTAAAACTACCAAGAGTATTGCTACTTGTAGATGAATTTCAGCAACTTTTTCTTGAAGCTTCTGGCAAAGAAAGAAGGATTCTAGATGAAAGTATAACTGCAATTACAAAGTTAGGTAGAGCAACAGGTTTTCATTTGCTTTTTGCTTCTCAGGAGATGTCAGGTGCTTTAGGCGCAAAGGAATTAGCAAATTTTAAACTTAGAATAGCATTGCCATGTGATGAGAGCATTTCTACTCAAATTCTTGGAAATAACGCAGCCTCTAAAATTCAAAAGAAGGGTATTACTCTAGTGAATAAAAATGGTGGCAGTGGTGAAGAAGATAATATAATGTATCAAACTCCCTTTGTTAATGACAAGGCAAAAAATGAAGGAGAAGAATCAGAATTCATAAGTTATTTGCATACGGTATTTAATCTCACGAAAGCAGATGGATATACTTTCTCTAAAAATCAAAAATTCTACCAAGAAGATGTTCAGGATAAGATTGAGGTAATTGAAAAAATAAAGAAACATCATGATATTATAAAACAAATAAAAGAAGCAAAGGAAATTAATTCGTCAATTATTGATGCTTTTGTGCTTGGAACTGGTGTGTTGTATACTAATAAGGAAGTGGATTATGAAAGTGTTTTTTTAGAAAAAGGAAAACGCCGGAATATTGGTGTTCTTTGTACTAAAGATTCGGATATCATTAGTGTTCTTCATACATTGTTGTCTAATTTTGTTTTCTCTCAACAAAAATGCAATCATTATGTTGACTATGAAAGCGAATTGCTCAGATCAGGCTATAGTGAGTTTATTGACGATTTAAATAACGGCAAAAATACAAATGAAGCTTATGAAATAAATTTTGAGGACATAATGAAAAAGGTTGATGGGGTACGTCAAAAAATAAAATTAAACTCTTTATTTATTGATATTTCAGAAGAAAAAATCAAAACTGATAAAGTTGGAACAGTAAGAGATTATATTTATGATTGCATTTTAAAAGTAATTCAGGGGCCAGCGTTTGATACTGTCGTAAAAAAATATATAGAGGGTATAAATGATGCGAGAAAAATCTCAAAACAAAAACCTTTAGATCCATATTCTTCTGATCTTCTTGGAGAATACGGCGAAAATATAATAAAAATATACTTAGATATATATAATCAAACGGAATTCAAAGGTGATTCTTATGAAGAATTGTATAGTGAATTATATGCCACATGGCAGAAAACGGTGAAATCGTTAGAGGATAAGAATTCAGAAGGAGAAAATCTATTTATGTCTAGAATTTTAACTTTTTTGGGCAGGATTTTCAAGAAAACTCCTGAACCAATAACATTTGGTGCAAACATAGCACTAAATGTATTTTGGATACTTGGAATGGATAATATTGATGCAGCTGCTGATAAAGTATTAATGAAGATGCTTGATACTTGCACCTTAAACAATATGCTTTTTGTGCTTGTAGGTAATAATATTGAATCAGATAGAACTAACAATCCATTTAAACTCTGCAATTATATATTTCTGTCATCTCCTAGTGACAAGTTGTATGGTAAATTCAATATGAGTTTTACTAAACGTTCTGATGACAGCAAATCAATTGATTTCAAAATAATAAATTTTAATGCAGAACGATCATTTAAGCTTTTTAAGACAGAAAATAAGAGTGTATCAGCTCCACGGCTGAATTTTGACAATTGGAGGTAAATAATGATATATTCTACTGACCCTGAGGATATTAAAAAATTGATTCAGCTGGAAAAAGAAACTGCGCAAGATATTGAGACTCAGTACAATATCTTTAAAAATAATGTATCAGAATGGTTGAAAATAGTGAGGTCAGAGATTTTATCTCATGGGGCAGTGACTATCGTTGCTTACATAGACGATACATATATAAATGGAACCAAAGCGATTTTTAGAGATTCTGTAACTTCTTCTAACTCATTTAGCGCAATAAGTCGCAGATTAAAAGTAAGCGAATATTCTATGAATGTAGTAGATTCCCTTCCACAGCGTTTTGAAGAAGTTTTTGATGAAGTATCAAATTCAAACACTGAATTTGATACTTCATATGATGGTTCTGCTAATCTTAGCACGGAAAACATCGACAAATTCAAGGATATATCTAATAATTACAAAAATGCACTTAATAATATTTATGATATGAAAATGCAAGAGTTAGCTGTGCTTATGGAAGAGTATTTACTTGCTCAAAGTATGTATTCGATACTTGGATCACAAATTAAAATAATGATAAATTCCGTAAATTGTGCGGATCGTTTTTATGAAGCAATGCTTGAATGGTATAAAGAGGCACTGCAATCAAATTCTGAGACGATAAATGAACTAAATGAAAAAGCTAAAAATGTTGCACATAAGATAGCTGATGTGGTGAAATTTGTGGCAAATATAATTGGGCAAATATTTAATAATAAGCTAGGGTTAAATAATTCGGAGGTATCGTCTTCTCCGGAGGAGCCAGTTCCGCAATCATCAATAGAAAGTGAAAATGATGACGAATCATCTAATGATAATAGTAGTCTTGAAACTAGTGGAGATCAGCTAAATAATTTAATTTCAAATCAAAGGGAAGCTATGTTAAAAGAGCTCACCGAAAACATTTTGAGAGATCTTAATACACCTGAATCAATTCAGAATGTTAAGTCACTAATTACCGATGGATTTTCTACCATTGACAAAATGAAAAAAAGGCTTGAAAACTGTGATGATGATATTAAGGGTAAACTCGTTAATCATGCAGGAGCTGAGTTGAAAAAAATGATAGGAAATAATGGTCCAGCTCTTATGAAGATGGCCTCTTTAGTTGTTCTAAAGTTCTTACCAAATGATCCGATTGCGGCAAAAATAGTATCAGGTTTAAGTGGAATGGTGGATTGGACAAATAATGATGGATCTACTGTGGATGATATAAATAAAGCAGAATTTTCCTTTGATGCAGCAAAGGCTGCAATCCCTAAAGGCGAAAACATTGAAGATCCATCAATGCTTGAACAATACCTTGATAAGAACAAAGATAAAATACAAGATCATATTCTTTCCGCATTGATTGATAATCCAGAATACTCCAAAGCTCTTGGAATTAAACAAAGCGAGCTTAATGATAGTCCTACTGTGCAAGATTTTAGACGTTCTAGAGGCGAAAAAGTTCTTGATTATCCAAAATCATATTCTCCTATCAGTTATGCTATATCAAACAAAGATCCCTATGGAAACGGTTCAGCAGCACTTGATCCGGAGTTAAAAGTTACCATTGAACTTATTGATGATACGATCTCTAAAATTAACGCTTCTCCTGAATTTGCTGAATTATCGCAATCGAAATTAAATGATGGTATAGATTTGGTTGCCAAATCGTTTGGTGATGACAATGGATATGTATCCATTTCTCCAAATTCGGAAGTGGGAAAACTGGTTAACGGTTTACATAATAGCATTTCAAAGAATAAAATGCCAAACTTACTTGATAATATTGATGGAAGATACAACAAAGCGGAAATGACATCATTCTTTTCTGAACTTGATAACACTAAAAAGGCAGATGGAAGCTTTGATGTTCCAAAAGCAACTCAAAACTTTTTACGTTCGCAATGCGGATATCCAAATCCGAATGTTGATGGAATTCTAACTATTGATGATATCTCGAAATTGTTAGCTATTTATAAAACAAGTCCTGATGAATTCATTATAGAAAATGATGAAATTAATAACATTCTTATTAGTGCTCAAGAGGCTGTAATTGGTTCTAAAACAAGTTTCGAAAAAACAGAAAAAAGCACTTTCCCTATATTAAGTCTGTTGTCAGCTCTGGGAATAGCCGGATTTTTGGTGACCAATCCATGGGGATTACCTTTGGCTTGTTTAGCCTTGTTAGGTGGTTTTAAGGGATCTGGAAATGCGGCAAATGATGCATATATACAGCTTGAGTCAAGATTGGGAGAAAAAGCAACGTGTTTTATTCTCAACACATATTCTCATCAAAATAATGTGTGGCACTTCAGCAAATAAAATTATGTGTTATTAAAATCAGTATAAAGGATAGAAAAAAGATAATAAAAATTACTCAATAGAATTGAATATATATATAAACATTCGAGGAAAATATCATTTCACATTCTTGTAATCATAAAGAAGTGCGGTAGAAAAACGGTTTGTGAATTCAAAACCGTTATCCGTTTGGATACATTCAACCTTTATGCCTCTCCGCTTGTACCACTCGACCAAACGCTTTGCAAAATCCGCCGACGAATAGGTGCTTTGTTCCTCGTAACCATACAAAAATCTCATCCTTGTAAACTCATCTATCGCAGTGTACTGATAAAGCTTCATTGTCGGGTCTGCAAGACAGCATCTTGGTACGACTTTTACATCGACCTGCACACGTTCTTCCGAATAAGTCATCTGCTCATAAGGTTTTGGCGTGAGTTTGGTCTTTTTCTTCTTTTCAGGCAGCGCTCCGAGCCGCTTTATCACTTTGTACAGGCTCTCTACACGTCTTGTTTCAAAAGCTCGGTGACCTCAAACTGCGGGTTACGCCTGCGATAGCGTTTGATAAGCGCTATTTCCTCAGTAGTATGCTCGTTCGGGTGATGGTGCGGTCTTTTAGAATGCGCTGCGAGAGATTGGACAGTTCCGTCTCAGCGTTTGAGTCAGAAATATATGTATAAGCGAGCATTGTTGTATTTCCTACTTGCTCGGCTGACACCATATTTTTGCGAATATTTCATTAGGGATTGACGAAACAGCATATCTTCTATTATACTATTCATGAGAGGTAGGCTCCTTTTCTATTGAATTTTGTTGTGGTGACTTTATTCTATCAGATCTTTGCCTATCTCTCTTTTCTTTTTTATTAACTTTTGTACAGGATCTATTGTAGCACTACACTTATTGACGAATACGATATAGTAAATTTCTTGACAAACAACGGAGAATATTGTATAATGATAAAAAAAGATTTGCGTATAAACAATGAAATGAACATAAAGGAGTTGGTATTAGCATGAATGAAAATAAAACAAAGATCGCAGGTATACTGTATAAACATGGTGAAAATGATTTTTCAATCTGGTTTCCTGAATTAACAGAATCCGAAAATAAAGAAATCAACAGTATTTTCGAAAATTTTGTAAATGGCGGATCTTCTTTAAGGGGCTCTAAACAAGATGTTCTTGATGAAATTAAAGATTACCTCAAATAAAGCAAAGATATAACACAAGTAATTTTGTGTTATAGTGCAACATAATAGTATTATAATACCGACCGATCAATAGCGATCTGTCGGTCTATTAACACTTATAACACTTGAAAATTCAATTGTCAAGATTAAGATGTCTTGCAGTTAGAGAGGTAATAAATGATTACAATATATAAACATGGTCAGATACCCAAATCAATAGAAACTGTTAAATTGAACGATGTTTATTTTAACAAATATACTGCTCAAATGCTGGATAAT
>ERZ824600.4232-NODE-4232-length-12835-cov-2.446322_pt1 | contig 12835 bp, 6 predicted proteins | sample MGYA00519933_ERZ824600 | MGnify/ENA primary metagenome ERZ824600 (study PRJEB31778, sample SAMEA3449178) | human gut metagenome | biome: human gut; feature: human-associated habitat; material: faeces | place: United Kingdom | collected 2010/2012 ... | reverse complement strand
TATCCTTTGCCATCTTATACATTTCGGTGTCGACCTGAGGACCTTCACCGGAGAAGGTGTCGGTCGTACCGTCGGTAAAGGTAACGATACCGCGGTCGATCTCCATGCTGATATCGACAGGCCAGAATTCCTTCATGCTCTTGAACTGAGCATAGGTAAATGCGGTGCTGCCCTTCTTGGTACCGCTTGTATAGGTATAACCCATTTTGAGTTCCCATGTGCGGATCGGAAGGGATGCAAGAACGCCTTCGCCGGTCTCATCATTGGAACCGGTGCGGGTGATGGTAATGGTTGCAATATTTTCGTCATCCTGAATGCTGTATTCAGCTGTGAAGCCTGCGGCAACATTCATATGATCAAGCTCCCACTTGCTCATGTTGTTGAGGTCGATATCAACGGTAACAGACTGCACCTTTTCGATATCGGTTGCAACGATGTCCGCATACCAGACAGAGCCGAGGAGGATCTTGTCGAGAGACGGATCGTGTGCCACGACCTTGACCGTAGACTTGCCGGAGTTTGCCTGAACATTGATCGTGCGGATCACGGAAGCATAGTTGCCCTGATTGTCGCAGATCGAGAATTTGACGTGATGTAAGCCGTCTGCCAGAATCACGTCGGAAACGGACATAACGCCGTCCTTATACGTGAAGGCCGTCTCTACACCGTCGATATATGCTTTTGCAGAAGCAACATTCAAGCCGGTGTAATTGTTCTTTTTCGTGTTGTCGGCAACCTTGACGCCGAAGCTGAGCGCGTTATCGGTTACGGTCTGACCGTTCATCGTAACTGCATCCGACATAGATGCGGTAGCATAGGTCACATCGCCGAATACGGGTGCTTCGCGGTCGTCAACCGCATCGGAATAGTCCACGGTGATATCATCCACGTACATGACATATCTGCCGTTGTAGGACTTGTGCTGGTTGTAATAGTAATCGTAAGCGGCACCGTCACGGTCGGAAATATAGAACTGAACGATATAGCTGTTGAGCAGATCCAGTCCCTTGTACTGGCTCAGGTCAATAGAGAGATAGTGCCAGCCGGGTTCCTGATATTGATTCACAAAGCCCGTTGTGGAGGCAACGCCGTCGCACAGTGTATTGGTAATAGAATCACTGCCGCGAACGTATTCACCGTTATCATTCAGAACCAACGGGTAAACCGTATAGCGAATCCATGTGGAAACGTCCTCGTCGGAAATGTAAATCCACATACCAAGGCGCGTTGCGTTTTCAAATTTCTTTTCGCCGCCTTTGTATTCAAGCGCGGTCATCATATAACCGGATTCAAGAGAGTTACCGTAGTTGATATCAAGCGCCATAGCACCGTTGCCGCTGTGGACCTTACCATTTGCGGCTGTTACGGGATATACCTTGCCTTCAGGCAGTACGTAGTTGTATGCGATATAGCCGAGGTCGAACATGCTCGTATCGCCGTCTTCAAAGTCGAAGATGACCTCGGAACCTTTGCCGAGTCTGATGTTTGACGTTGCGACCACATCGGTTGTACCCACAAACGTTGCAGTAATCGAACTTGCGGTAACGCTGCCTTCTCCTGCTGTAAAATCAAAGCCGTTGACAGAACCGATACCGTCATTTTCAAGGGCAAACTGAATATCGCTTGCCTTGATTTTGACTTCGTTGAGTCCGTATGTGGCTGTCAGCGCCAGAGTAACGGTTTTACCAAAGGGAACCGTCATTTCTTCGCTATTGAATACCAACTTTTCGGGAACAACGGCATGAATCGTAACAGAGCCAACCTCTTCGCCGTTGTAAACAGCGGTCAGAACAACATCGCCGACTCCGTCTGCGGTCAGAACGCCGTTTTCATAGGTGCCGTTTGTAACCGTATAAGTGATATCCGCAGGAATTTCCGCGGAAGTACCGGAGGGAGATACGCCTGCCACCGTAATATCCGTGGAGGTGCCGGGCGTTACATACTCATCAGCCGCATTCATCGCAACGTGGTCAAAAACGTTGGAAGGAACAGCGGTGGATGCGATGATAAGACCGGAGGAAATAGAACGCTCGGAGCCGTCGGAGGGTCTGTTGATCACTTCAACTGCATCGGAGCCTTCGGGACGGGAAGCATAAGTGGTAGAACCACCACCGTCAAGGTTGACAGCCGCAACGCAACCAGCCTCAAGCATTATCTGCGCAAGCTCGTGCATCGAGCCACCACAGGAGAAGGGCTCCTGACGGCCGTCAAGAACCATCATAACAACCTTACCGTCAGCTGTGATACCAACGCAGGTACGGGAGTGACGCTGGGTGTTATAGCCGTTACATCCTCGCCTTCACGGACAAGCCACTGAGTGCCTGCCGCTGCCTGCCAGATCGTGCTTTCGCCGTTTTCGTCAACATAATTGCCGACATTCTTGGCATAGTCGATAACTGCAGTCTTGCCGTCTTTCAGGATGGCAAAGAAGTTGTCATATTGCGTAGTTCCGAAAGACACGCCATCGATATAAGTAATACCTATCGGCTGACCGGTGGTCATGTTGTAGAAGGACGCGTTTACGCCGGCTACAACATTGTAGTACTCACTGACAAAGTTCTCGTCCTCGGGATTGCTGTACTTCTGATTTGCGTACGCAATCTGCTTGGTGAGCTTTTCCATACCCATAACACCATTTTCATGCTGATTGAGGTATGAAGATTGAACAAACACGTCATCGCGTGTGATGTCGGCAGTGGCTACATAGTAAACCATCTGCTTGCCGTCCTTTGCGTAAGCGTAGTTGACGTACTGCTCTACGCCCGGAGCAAGGGTCGACTCGGTGTGCTTGAACACATCGTGCGTTTCTGACGGATAGTCTTTGTTGTAATTCCCGACCGCCGCAAAAACCGACACGGGAACGATGCTCATGAGCATCACAACGCAAAGAACTGCCGCCAGAAACCTTGAGAGAGTCTTGCTTTTGTTCATGTTTTCTTTCTCCTTTGTAAGATTTTTAATATATTGAGAATCCGCAAATACGGAAACAATATATGCCTAAAAACAAACCGGACATACGGTAACTGAGTTTGGCTTCATCCCCCTCCGTAAGGAAGGGGATTTTGAGTCAATCGAGAATAATACGACCGTCTGCACCAAACCGATAAGTTCCCGCAGGAAGCAATCCGTTTGTATAGGTGATGTATCTCGTGCAATTCTTCAGTGCGGCATTTGTGTTTCCGCTGATGTAGTAGTAGTTGCCCTCGCTGTCCTGGACAAGACCTGCATATACAGGCTTATCGTTTACATAGTAACGGATCTCGCCGTCATCATCGTGTACAATACCCTGTCTCATGACGAGCTTGCCGTCCGCTCCGAATGTGTACGTGCCGGCAGGAAGCAGTCCGTTTGTGTAGGTGATGTATCTTGTGCAGTTTTTCAACGCAGTGTCGGTATGACCGCTGATGTAATAGTAGTTGCCTTCGTTGTCCTGTACAAGACCTGCATAGGTTGCGTCACCGTTGACAACATAGTAGATGTCTCCGGAGCTTGCAAAAACAATGCCGTCGTCCGCAACGCCGAGAAGAGAGCCGTCAACATCAAAACGGTACAGCGTCGGCTTTCTCGATGTCGACTGGCGGAGTGCTGTGATTCCGCCCTCTGTACGATGTCCGTCGCCGTCGAAGTTATAGGTCTTACCGTCTATGGCCACAAAGAACACGTATCCGGATTTAAAGTATCCATGGTAATAGTCGGGTCCGTAATAATACTTGTTGCCGATACCGTCAAAATACCACTGACCGGAAACAACCTTACCGTTTTCCTCAAACTCAAATGTTACTTTTCCGTTGTTGTATGTTTCTACGCGCGTCAGTGTGGTTGTATCGAAGTAGTACCACTCATCGTCTATCATTACCCAGCCGCCGGAAAGCGCGCCGAGCTTGGAATAGCTCCACTTTCCGTCTGCCTGAACAAGTCCGGTATACTTGCCGTCCTTTACACCGTCGACATAAGCATAGTAGAGTCCGTCTTCTTCAAGACGTGCGCCGTTGTAAACAACGCCGTCAACATAGAGCTTGCCGTCTATAACGCCGTTTGCGAGAACGCCGTCGATGTAGAGCTTGCCGTCGACCACGCCGTTTGCCTTTTCGTGGCAATTCGTGCACTCGCCGTCAATAAAGCTGTGTCCGGTTGCGGGAATGGTCGTACCCCAATCAACCACGGAGTTGCAGACCTCGCAGTACGTTCTGCCCGTGTAGCCCGCTTCCGTGCAGGTCGCCGCCTTATCGGAAAGAGCCTCGGCGGTATGTTCGTGCCACGAGGTAACGGTTGTCGTACCGCCCTCATTACCTTTATTGACTCCGATATAACCGTAAGCGCACATTGCCTCGCTGTCTATCTGAATCTTTGCGGAGGAAAACGTTCCGTAAGAACCGTCTTCAAAAGCGATAAGACCCGCTTTTGTCAGAAGCTGAACATCCATCGGATATACGCATTTCTTTTGCGTGATGATCCAGTTGGAATTCTTCCCGAGCGCATTATGAGGATACCAAGTACGCACCGGAACGGAAGCAATAACAGCTTCGCCGCTCGCAGAAACGGCAGATGTTTTGCGGAACGTCAGTCGGATCGTTCCGTTATCTGCGGGATCAAACGAGTATTCGGCAGTAAAACCTGACGCAGTAATGATGCCCTCCGGTTCCCAATCATTTACATTGTTAACCTTGATGGTAAGGGAAACCGTATTGACGGCGCTGATATCCGTCGCAACGATATCAATGTAATAAAGAGAGCCGACAAGCGTCGAGGTCATATCGGCATTCTGCGGGATCACCTTGACGGTGTTCGCAGAGGAACCGGTTTTCATTGTGAAGGTTCTCGAGATGTGAGCAACATTGCCCTGTCTGTCCGCAATTTCAAATTTCACGGTATGAACGCCGTCTGCAAAATTAAGCGGAGCAAGAACCGTAATTTTTCCGTTTTTGTATTCGGCGGCAACTGCGTTGCCATCGATATACGCCTTAGCGGAGCCGGGGTCGATCCCCGTCGCATTGGTCTTTTTGGTATTTTCCGCAACGGAAACCGCAAAATCAACGCCGTTATAAGCGATGATCGCGTTATCATTCAGCTTTGCGGAATCGGACATGCCCGTCGCCGCATATGAAACGTCTCCGAAAACAGGAGGCTCGCGGTCATCGACAACGGAAGAATAGTCCACCGTTATATCATCAATAAAGAGGGTGAATTTGCCCGTGTAGGATTTTGTTTTATCGTTTTTCCAAGCGCGGTCCTCAATGTACCACTCAACCATGGTACCGTAGTAACGCTCTGCCTTATAGCCGTTTTTGGATGAAGTATTGGAAAGGCGATTATTCTGCATGGTCATGGCATAATAGCCCGAGAATGCGGACAGGTCGGCATAGAAGTAATACCAGCCCTCACTGCCCATGCCCTCGCGTTTTACGAGGAACTCATTCATTGCAGTTGAGCCGCGTGTCCATGCATCCGACGCGGTTTTCTTGTAGCCGAAAACGAAACGGGGATTAAGACCTGCAATATCCACCTCGTCGGGAAGGTATACCCAGAAACCGAGACCGGTCGCACCGGTTATATCGACATAATCATCCATCGTGCCGTACATCTGAGCGCCGTCGGCATCTGTGGTCAGACCGTGCGCCTTCATAGATTCGGCATTGTAGGTCATCATAGACGTGATGTAGTCTTCATAATATGTAAGCTGGCTGAAATCAATGGAATATGCCATCGAATACTTGCCCGAATGCACTTTTCCGTTTTTCGCATCGGCAACGGATATAACGGTAGCGACATTCGCGTTATAATAGTCGAATGTGCCCCATCCGTCGACACTTGCATCTTCAAAGTCAAATATGACTTCCGAGCCCTTTCCGACATTGAGCGGAACGGTCGCGCTGGCGGAAGTGCCGACAACCGTTGCGGTTATTGTGCCGCTACCGGTAACGGTAGTATCGGAGGTCGCGGTAAAGGTCAATCCGCTCACGGAGCCGAACTTGCCGTCCGAAAGAGTGAACTCAACATCTGCGGCATCAAACGCCACAGCATAATCAAATTCGCCGAAGGTCAGGTTCAGACCGATTTCCGAGGACTTTCCGTAAGGTGTGGCAAGCGCGGTCGACGTAAATGCGATCTTGTCGGGGACAACGATGTGAACCGTCGTTTCGCCGACAACCTTGCCGTTATGGATCATTTGAACTGTGGCATCGCCCGTCTTTGTCGGGAAGAAAACGCCGTTTTCGATCGCGCCGAACGAATCATCCGTCAGCTTCAATACTGCGTCGGCGGGGATTTCCGCAGCGGTGCCGGACGGGCTGATGCCCTTTGCGGAAATTGCGGTTTTTGCATTTACGGTGATATATTCATTCTCCGCTGTCAAAGCCGCTCTGTCAAAGACATTGGACGGAGCCGCAGTGGAAGCAATGATAAGACCTGCGGAAATGGAACGCTCGGAGCCGTCGGAGGGACGGTTGACGACAGACACATTGTCCTCGCCCTCCTGTTTTGCAACATAGGTCGTTGAACCGCCGCCGTCAAGGTTTATAGCGGCAACACAACCCGCTTCCAGCATTATTTGGGCTATCTCATGCATGGAACCGCCGCAGGAAAAAGGCTCCTGTCTGCCGTCCAGGACCATAAACACCACTTTTCCCTCAGCGGTGATTCCGACGCTTGTTCTGCAGTGTCTGTCGGTATTGTACGAACCGCTTGCCGAAGCAGTGACATCTTTCCCGTCACGGACGATCCATTGAGAACCGCCTGCGGCTTGCATAACCGCCTTGTCGTCGGTATAATTGCCGAGGTTCTTGGCATAGTCGATAACAGCGCTTCCGTCTTTCAGAATGGCAAAAAAGTTATCGTAATGTGATGTACCGAAGGATACGCCGTCGATATAGGTGATGCCCATGGGCTGTCCGGTCGTCATATTGTAAAACGACGCATTGACGCCCGCCACCACATTGTAGTACTCGCTGATGAATTGCGGCGACGCAGGATCGCTGTAATATTCATTGGCGGAGGCAACCTGATCGGTCAGCTTGGACATTCCGAGAACCTTGTTCCGATACTGATCCTTATAAGAGGTTTGCACAAGAACATCGTCTCTTGAAATGTCGGCGACGGTCACGTAATAGACCATCTGATTGCCGTCTTTCGCATAAGCGTAGTTGATATACTGCTCTACGCCGGGGGCGAGGGTTGACTCGGTGTGCTTAAACACATCGTGCGTTTCTGAAGCGAAGTCTTTGTTGTAGTTCCCAATTGCCGCAAACACCGACGTCGGAATGACACCGATGAGCATTATTGCGCAAAGAACTGCCGCCAGAAGCTTTTGGGGGGTCTTGCTTTTGTTCATGTTTTCGCTCTCCTTTTTATAATTAATGACATGATTGTCATTTTTACATATTTAGTTCGCCAAATGTCTCAAAACGCCAACAAATGACACCGATGACAGACATTCGAAGGTACGGCACTCTAATACTCCGCAACGTGTCTCGCCGCCATTTCTTCCAAGGCGTCGCGTAATATTGTCTGTGCCAAATTAGTGTGCTCCGCTTGAGAAATATGATCGGATACAATAAACCAATCTCGAATCAACGCTGATCGGCTATCGATTGGTACAAATCAATGTATTCGCGATATTTTTTGTGCATATCAAATCGGGAGGCACACGCAATACAATCCTCCTTGGAAAAGGGACGTGTGTCATAAATTTGAGTGATGGTTTTTTCCATAGCATCTATGTCATCGCAAGCCACAACAATTCCGGATTTCTCGTCAATACATTCGGGACTGCCACCGGAAGCATAGGTGACAACCGGCGTTCCGCAAGCATTTGCTTCAATGTTTACCATTCCAAGAACCTCATCTTTTGTAGGATTCACAAACAAGTCGGCAGCAGTATAAATCTCCGCAAGTTGAATTTGATTCTCCGTTCTATGAATGGAAATAATGTTGCTTTGCAGTTGGCGATCAGCGGTATCGTCTGTGCCGACCAAAACAATTTGATATTTTCGACTATCCAAACGCTTGGCAAGCTCATTAAATTCTTTTAATCCTTTTCGCTCTTCCCATACGGACGCAACGCCGAGTAAAACAAAGCGGTCTTCTGAAATACCATACTTCTTACGAAAGTCAGACTCTCTTGGGCGAAAAACCTCCGTGTCTATACCATTTGAAATGGACAGCACATTATACTTTGAATAAAAGGATTGTTTTACTATTTCAGCGAGCCACCGCGAAGGCGTTACAACTGTTAGGTCCAAGCCTTTTGTCAGTTTCATTTTAACATATAAGTTTCTTTTTGCACTATGATAATTAAACAAACTGTTTTCACACAGACATCGCTGACATCCGTTGCGCCACTCTTCACACTTGTATATCAAATAGTACGGACAATATCCGGTAAAAGGCCAGCAATCGTGAAAAGTCCATATAACCTTGATTTGATGTCTTTTGATATACTTAAACAGTATAGGAATGTTTATATATGAACCGTGTAAATTGTGAAGATGTATAATGTCGGGACGCACCTTGTCCAAATAGTGCAAAAACAATGCGGTACGTATTTTTGAATAAAACCCTGCCCGATGCGTATAGCGTGCAATTCTGTTATGTGCATGACAGTCCAACCATGTGCTTATGCAGTACGTATTTTCGCCATTTCCCCCCTCATTATAGCGATAAGCAACAATATTTTTTATTCCGACAGCCATACATTGATCTTGAATCTGCCGAGCAATTTTTCCCGTGCTGCCTTTATTGTAAACTGTATTGATCTGTACAACCGTCATCTGTTATTCTCTTCCTTCGTATCACTAACATAATGAATAGTATCGCTATGATATTTCTTGACAGCACAAATTGAAATCGTATAAACGAAAAGGCAATTCCGTACAAAATAAAAACATATATAGCTCGCATTCTGTAGTTGTTTCGCTCACGTTGAACTGCATTGTAGATAACCCTCGATGCCGCGCCATACAAAAGCATTTCTAAAAATACAGTTACAAGCCCTCCGTCCAGGTATACGTTATAAAATGCGGTCGCGTAAGCATTGTAACTGTCTGCAGGCGAAACCGCCCGAGCAACCAACGTGGCATTATACAACTCATCTGCCTGTACCATAAAATCCGGATATACAAGAAGTCTCAGATTATCCAAAAACGTAAAAAACAGTTGTAAGACGCCATAAAACCCGCCGGCTCCCAAGAGATATTGGTGGTTTTGCACGGCTTGCAAGTTGCTGTCCAAAAACGGGACGCAACCGCAAATGTATATATAGATCTGATGCCAAATATTGCTTCCCCCGGTACCACGCGCAAGTGTGATTAACACATAAATTATTACAACGCTTATGAGACTCCAAATAAGGATCCTCCTTAACTTAACCCGTAAAGCTTTTGACACATCTCGCGGCACAAACAGTTTGTATGCGAAGAAGAGCATGGAAAAAGAATATAACAGAATTCCTCTTCCGGCATCCATGATTATTTTTTCAATCATGACGACAAGAATCAGAAAGAAATATACAATTTTTGTCTTTCCAGGAGCATTGGAGATCAATAACACAGCCAAGATCGGCAAACACGCGATGGCAAACGGTAAGGCGATATAATTGTACAATAACGCCAAAACGACATTTTTATACACATTCCCGAAAGAACTTCGTATCATTGCCATGCTGACATCGCCGGCTATCAAGGATTTGATGTTCAAAATTGCCGGATACAACAACAGTAAAATGGTGGCGACCAAAAAAAGCGAAAATATCCTTCCTTGGATTTGGTATTCAACCTCAATTTCGCTTTTGGCATAATGCGGAACAACCCGTCTGAACAGCAAAGAACCGGCGGAAAACGACACCACACCGACGAGTATTACCACATATGTAATTACATTGCTTTTGTATAGCCCAAAAAAATGGAAGCTTTCCGCAAGCATAATAATGCCCCACAGAAAAGGAAATACAAATGCATGAGTAATTCTCTTGTCATTTGCAAAATACGAAATATAGGCTATCAAAAAAAACAAAATTGCCAGAAAAAATCCCATTTTCCACCTTCACCACAAACTCCGCATCTCAAACTTACACATTTCCTTAAAGCCACACCGCTTTGCTTTTCAGTAACGAATCTCAGAAAGCAGACTTTTCTCCAAGGGATTCGTGTTAATTGGAGGTAATAAAATCCAATATTTTCTTCGCCTGCACATTCTCATTCTTTTTTTCTAAAACGAATTGACGTGCCGAGACAGCCTTTTCAAGCATAGAGCTATAATTCTCCAGTACATTCAGGAGAGCTGACTTGAGTCCGGCGACATAATCGGGTTGAGTGTTTACATAATTGAGATATCGGTCGTATTCATCCGGTATTCCGTCGAGCTTATACATAACGATCGGTTTTCCGCTTGTCATATATTCCATGGTTTTGGACGGAAAGCTATATGCCGTGTATTCTCCATCATTGGTGCGCGGATTCACCAGAATCGACGCCCTCGATCTCAGTTCTGCCACTTCATTTTGTGTACATAAGCCAAAGAACTTTATTCTTTTATCTTTGGCAACAAGCGCCCTGATTTCCGATTCCGCTTCCCCGCCGCCGCAAATCCATAGTTCAATATCATCGTTGATCTCCTCAAATGCAGTTAAGAGGTTCTTGATACCGTACCTATAGTGGAGCGTTCCGCTGTACAAAATTGCTTTTTGACTATTGCGCGTTACCGCGGGCGTTCTGCAATCTGTATTGCATATACCCTCTATGCATATCCACGGACGTTCGCCAACTCTCAACGGCTCACACATTTGTTTTGTTAAAACAACAAAGCGATTCACGCGCTTAAGATATTTGTATACCATCCGGTTTTGGAGCGCCCGCATTACCTTATGTATTTGAGTTGTCTCGCCCAAATCGTAAAATTCCGGAAGATCGGTAACTATTGCAGTAATTTTAATTGCTTGGGGTAATCTGTAAGCGGCTTTCAAAAACGGCATATACGCCGAGTATATTATTATCTCCGTTTTATCATCTGCCGCTTTCTTAAGTATTTTTTTTGCCCTTTGAAAGCGCTGAAATTGTTTTATCACGGGCAAATTAATACAACCGATCTCAATGCCGTTGACGCCGTTGCACGCCCATTCGCCATCCCTCAGAACTAGATCTTTGTATTCTCTTTTCCATATACCGACGGGCAATACATTGATCACCTGCAAATTGTTTCCCAGCAGCTTATGTAGGCCACTTAACAAATTCCACTGAAAAACATTGGGTGCGTTGCTGATTTTAGAGCCTGATTTTTCCTTGATTTCAGGTTCACGATTGCGCGGGTATAGCGGCCCCAAAAATAGAATTTTCTTATTCATAGACCCTTTCTTATTTCAAGACACTGTTATATGAGTCTTATTGTAAATCAAAGTATTTCCCATTCCATGGAGTTTGTTTCGTGGGACGTTCGCCGGCAAGTCTCTGAAACTTTCAATGCTCCGCCTCCAAGATTTCGTTATACAAGTTCAAATAATTGAGATACTGCTGTTTTTTTTCGTATTTTTGAGCGTTTTTACGAGTATTGAATGCTGTACCGAGCACCTTTACAATTCCCTGTTTAATATCCTCAGCAGTAAGCTTTTCAAGAATTATTCCGCCGTCGGGTGTGACCACCTCGGGAACGGCGGTCAAATTCGACACCACCGCGGGCGTTCCGCACGCCATAGCCTCAACGGTCGTAAGCCCCATTGTTTCCTCCTTGCCGGCGTTTACAAATACATCTGCACCGGTATATATCCCGGCAAGCTCCTCTAAAGTATCGGTTGCGGGCAAAACGAGGATGTTTTGCGGCAAATCATTCATTTGCTCAGCGTTCAAACCTAACAGAACCACCTCATAGTTTTCGCCGAGCAAGTTTGCCAATTCCTTGAATTCGTTTAAGCCCTTGCTTTCGCTCCAAGCGGTAGCAACCCCGAGGACAACTATTTTGTTCTGCAAGCCGTATTTTTCTCTGAAATTGCTTTCTGTCGGCTTAAATGCTTCAAGATCAATGCCGTTTGGAATTGCTTTTACTGAGTACTTACCGAGGAACGACTCCCTAACAAGCCCTGCCAACCATTCTGACGGTGTAACAAACGTCATGTTTTGAACGCTTGTAAAAATATGTCTTTTCCTATTCCAATTTTGTTTTGAACGGTCAAGCAATATGCTTGAAGGATAACTTTTCTTTTGCGGACAATTATAACAGCCCGCCCGCCACCGTTCGCATCCCGCCATCGTGAAATGGGCGCAGTGACCGGTAAACGCCCAACAATCGTGCAACGTCCATATTACCGGCTTATTCGCCGCCGCCAAATATTGAAATAAGATCTCAATATTCAGATAATAGCCGTGAATGTTATGCAGATGAATCACATCGGGGTCATATGCCTTTATTTTTTCAACAAGCCTTTTTGTCGCCCTTTTGCTGCCGAAGCCTGCCGCATCAAAAAGACGTGATTCAAGTGCGTGCAGCTTAACGTCTGCGTCCGTGCCTATTCGGTAAGATATATCTTTATATTTTTCGGGAACAGATTCCCTGCCGTATGCTATTTTACACTCATGTCCGCTTTCCTTCAAAACATCCGCAAGATCTGTGCATATTCTTCCTGTGCTACGTATTCCGCACACCGAATTAATCATTAGTATCTTCATGTAAAATGCCTCACATGTGACTCACTATTATTTGATATGCACTTTCGACTGTGTAATGTTCAAGAAGATACTGATACGCTTTATTACCGGCGGATATGAGATTATCTCCCACTATTTCTTCGACTTTGCCGGCGAAGTTATCTGCATTATCGCTTTCAACCCACCAGCCAAATCCACCACCGACAATT
>ERZ824600.4231-NODE-4231-length-12835-cov-3.244836_pt1 | contig 12835 bp, 15 predicted proteins | sample MGYA00519933_ERZ824600 | MGnify/ENA primary metagenome ERZ824600 (study PRJEB31778, sample SAMEA3449178) | human gut metagenome | biome: human gut; feature: human-associated habitat; material: faeces | place: United Kingdom | collected 2010/2012 ... | reverse complement strand
AAAAATTCTTTTAATGCATCCCGGTGTGGCTTCAACGAATATTTATTCTTCTAAAGATACCCATTTTTCTAAATTCTTCATGTCTTTAGCGCATAAAGTATTGCCGCTTTTTACGCATACGCCGAAAAAAGCCTCTTTAGGTATTGCTTTATTAGCGAGTCAAGAAAATATTAAGACAGGCACTTTCTTAGGACCACGTGGCTTATTTGGGTGGTCGGGATATCCCCATAAAATCAAAGTAAGTCGCAAAGTAAAAAAGAACGAGAATGAATTGTTTGAATATACGAAACAAATCGTTTTAGAAAAGGAGGCTACGAAAATATGCTAGAAGTACATAACGTATCACTACAATTTGGAGGCCGTGTTTTGTTTAAAGATGTGAGTGTCACTTTTCAAAGCGATAACTGCTATGGCATTATCGGTGCGAATGGCGCCGGTAAATCTACATTTTTAAAAATTCTTTCGGGTGAACTTGAACCGAATAAAGGAGAAGTTACTTTATCCAATAAAGAAAGAATGTCCGTTTTAAAACAAGATCAAGGTGCTTATGATGAATATACTGCTTTAGATACCGTTTTATATGGTTATCCTCGTTTGATGGAAGTCCAAAAAGAAAAAGACGCTTTATATCAAAAAGAAGATTTTACGGAAGAAGATGGCATCCGTGCTTCGGAACTTGAAATGGAATATGCGGATATGAATGGCTATGAAGCGGAAAGCGATGCGCGTTCTTTGCTCAATTCTTTAGGAATAGAAGGCGATAAGCAAGATCAATTGATGAAAGATTTAGATGCGAAAGAAAAAGTGAAAATCTTATTAGCGCAGGCCCTTTTTGGAAACCCCGATATTTTATTATTAGATGAACCGACCAACCACTTAGACGCTATTACAACCATGTGGTTAGAAAACTTTTTATATAATTTTCAAAATACCGTTATTATTGTAAGCCATGACCGTCACTTTTTAAATAAAGTTTGTACGAGAATTTTAGATGTAGACTACGGAAAGATTACCGTTTATGTCGGTAATTATGATTTCTGGTATGAATCAAGCCAACTTCTTTTAAAGCAAGCTAAAGACACGAATGCAAAAAAGGAAGCAAGAAAAAAAGAATTAGAAGACTTTATTGCGCGTTTTGCCGCGAATGCATCGAAATCAAAACAAGCCACTTCTAGAAAAAAAGAATTAGAAAAGATTAATCTAGAAGAAATTGTTCCTTCTTCTCGCCGTTATCCTTTTATTGATTTTAAATTTGAAAGAGAACTTGGACAAGATGTTTTAGAAGTCCATCATTTATCTAAAGATAACTTATTTCATGATGTTAGTTTTACTTTAAAAAGAGGAGATAAAGTAGCGTTCTTATGTAAAAATAGCTTAGTACTGACGACTTTATTTGATATTTTAATGGGAAGAGAAAAAGCGGATGCGGGTGATTATAAATTTGGTATCACGGTTTCTCCTACGTATTTAATGCAAGATATCGCACCATTTTTTACGGGCGATGAATCTTTAGTGGACTGGTTACGTCCTTATTCAAAAGATCAACATGAATCGTATTTAAGATCTTGGTTAGGTAGAATGTTATTTTCTGGTGAAGAAGCGTTAAAGAGTGTAAGCGTATTATCGGGAGGAGAAAAAGTCCGCTGTATGATGGCACGCTTAATGTTAATTGCTGGAAACTTGCTCATCTTAGATGAACCGACCAACCATCTCGATTTAGAATCCATTACCGCTTTAAATAAAGGAATGATGAATTATAAAGGTGTTTTGTTATTTACGACCCATGACCGTGAAATTCTTTCTACAGTCGCGAATCGAATTATTTATATTGATGAACATCAAGTTATAGATAAAGTGATGACCTATGACGAATTTGTCGAAACTTATGCCTCACAATTCTAAAAAATAGAGCCTTACTCATATATAAAGAGTGAGGCTCTTTTTATGTATGGTTACCAAGAAAACTGTTATGCAACACAACCTACCATTGATTATGAATATGAGCAAAGAGAACAAGAAAGAGAAAATGTGAAGAGATACTTAGAAATTTTCTTTGTTTGCTTAATTCTTTTTGCTGTCATTTTAGTTTTGTATGTAGCTGTACAAAAATTAAAAGCGTATAAAAATGGCACAGTAACGCCCTCTTTTTTGGCTTATTTAAAAAGATGTAATTTATTAGCGGTTACGGTAGCTTGGGTAGCGTCATTATATTTTACGATTTTAACTTATCAAAATTTTCGAAAGATAAGGACACCTTCTAATTTTAATTTTTTTATGGCCGCTTCTTTAGTGTTTATTGGTTTTACTTTACGGCTTGTTATGATTTACCGTCATAGTGGGACAACCGTAGAAGGTCCAGAAGATGTGATTGGTTAAAAATAAAAGGACAAACCCATAAAAAGTTTATCCTCCAATATCTTTAGCAATTAATGATGAAGTTTTTCTTGATAATGCTTCATAACGATAGCAGTCACTTCTTCAATTGATAGTGTTTCTGTATCAATCATAAAGTCGATTTCACCAATATTTTCTTTAGAAAAGCTTATGCGGTCATCTTCAATTCTCTTTTGAATGTTTTCTAAAGAGTCGCCACGTAACGACATTCTTTGCTTTCTTAAATCCTCACTCGCTAATAAAAGAAAAGTAACGATATGAGGGTTATGCAGAGATTGAAAAGCGTGAAGTCCATTAGGATCAACGATTAAGCATTTATTGTCGGCAATTTCTTTTTTACTGGTGCCATAATAATTTCCATTATATAAAGTGGTTTCTACAAAATAATTTTCTTCTTTTAATTTTAAAAAGAGAGTCTTGTCAACAAAATGATAATCCACATCTTCGATTTCTTGTGCACGACGAGCACGAGTCGTATGGGTAACTACTTTTTGAATATCATATTTTTTCTTTAATTCTTTTGCAACTTCTGTTTTTCCACTTGCGGAAGCACCTACTAAAATAATCATATGAAATAACCCTCTTTACACATCATAATTATAGCGAAGAAGCAAGAATAAAAGAAGAGTTTCTTTGTCAAATGATGGCGAATTTAAGGTTATCCACTTCAAAGTAGACAAAGTTCATCCTTCCTATGGGTTTAGTTTGCTATAATAATATACGATAATGGTGTTGCTTAATAGGAGAGCAAGATTATGGATATGATGAAAATTGGTGTCTTTCTTCAAAACTTAAGAAAAGAGAAGAATTTCACCCAACAAGAATTGGCTGATTATTTTCACGTCAGTAGCAAAACAGTTTCAAAATGGGAGTGCGGAAAAGCTTTACCGGAAATTCCTTTATTAAAGGAAATTAGCGAGTTCTATTCCGTTTCTGTTGATGAAATCTTAAATGGTGAAAGAAATGTAGAAGGCGCAATGGAAAATACCATGCGAAAAGAAGAAATGCAAAAGGCTTATCAAAAGAAAAAGAAAATGTGGAGTATATTTATTTATGTTTCTTTCTTTGTCTTATTATTAGCGTTTGTTTTATTACCTTTAATTTCTTCTATAAAAAATCATTCACTTGCCACCGCAATATCAATTGTTATTCTTGTGGTAGGATTATTTGTTTATGGTTTAGGTTTAATTCTTTCTAAATTGGATAAGGATGTGCAGTCTAAAAGTGTTTTATTAGCGTATCATAACCAAAGAGTTAATGTTTCTATTTGGTTTAGTGCACTGTTCTTAGCCAATTTAATGATTGCTATTTGTAATAGTGGAAATGGTTCATTATTAGAAAATATCATGAATGTTGAATTAACTTTAGATAAATTTTCTTTAGATACAATTGTGTGTTTATTCTTCTTTGGGATTTGTGGCTTAATTGCGCAGTTACTCGCTAACTATTTCCGTAAATACTCAAAAGAAAAAACCGAACAACAATTAGGATTTATTTATCAACATCATTTATTCTTCTATGGTATTTTCTTATTATCGACCTTGAGTATTTTCGCCTTACCATGGGCTGAAGCGGATTCGAAAATGCTTTTATTAACACAAGTAAAAGATTATACATTCTTACAAACTTATCCAACGACTTTCTATGTGGGTATTGGTTTATATGTTGCTTCTTTCGTTCTCGTCTTAGCGTTATATAAATTCCCACAAGTTCATAGTGTAGGAATTCTCATGTTAATCGTTAGCTTTATTTTATTCAATGTAGCTACTCAAGATTTGATTCATCAAGAATATAATGAAGGCGGATTAAGTGCAACATTTAATTCTCCTAAAGGCGCGTATATCATGGTAGGTATTCTAGCAGTTTGCTTCGTGATTTGTTTAACGTATTCCATTACGAATTGGGTGCAAATGAGAAAAGAAACAAAGTAAAATAAAGGCACTAGGTCCACAACCTAGGTTTTTTTACTTTTTTTAATTAAATATGGTAAAATAATAAAGAAAGAAGGAGAAAATAATTATGAAATATTGTTCACATTGTGGAAATGAATTATTAGATGAAGCAGTAATTTGCCCAAAATGTGGCTGTCCTTGCGATGAAAATTGGAATAAGAAAAATAGTAAAGTGATAAACCCTAATGCCTCGGACAAGTCACGAGGAATGGCTTTATTACTTTGTGCATTGTTAGGGGGACTAGGCATTCATCGTTTTTATGTAAAGAAAACAGGGACCGGTGTTTTATGGCTTTTAACTTTTGGCCTTTTTGGAATTGGTATCATCATTGATTTAATTATGATTGTCTGCGGTAACTTTACAGATGATGAAGGTAAAGTATTAGAAAAATGGGACTTCGATTAAAAAACAAATAAAATTGAACGAGAAAGAGGGGCTGTTGAAAAACCTAGATAAAAACTAGGTAGGACAACAGTCCTTTTAAATTGAAAAAAAGAGAAAATTCACAAGAAATCTTCTCTTTTGATAAAATATCTTTGTTCAGGAGATATTTTATATGACTTATTTTACCACAGGTAAGATTTTTTTGATACCTTCCTTCGACCTAGAGGTGAAGGAATTGGAAAAAATCGACCGATTTATGATTTTTTTAGAGAATTCAAATGTAGGAGAAGTGATTTCACGATACGTAAAAAATAACTCTCAAAAAGGTGGAAGACCCAATTGTAATTACTACCATTTGTTTGCTACGATTTTGTTTGGATTTGCATTTGATAAGTATACATTGAGAGAGATAGAGTCAGCATGTAAATTTGATTTACGATATATCACAATTATGGAGCAAACACATGTTAACTTTTCTACAATATGTAAATTTATTAATAAAGTGATCGTGCCTAATGAAAAGGAAATTTTTGCATTAATTTGTACTCAGATAAAAAAAGAATTACGACTAGAATTTGAAGATGCTTTTTTAGATGGAACAAAATTTGAAGCAAATGCAAATAAATATAAATTCGTATGGATGCCTTTAACTTTTCACGAAAGACTATCGATTAAAGCTTATGAAATCATATTTAAATACAATTTATTAGCTTCTCATAAGATGGAAAAGTATATAAGGAGTTCTATTGTAGCTAAAGCATTATCCAATCTTGAAAGCCAAAAAGATAGTTTGAATTTAAAAGAATATCGTATGGTTTTCAAAACATTAAGTACAATGCTTGAAAAAGTATTGGAATATGAAGTAAAAGAAGAAATCTGTGGGGATAAAAGAAATTCATACTATAAAACAGATCATGATGCTACAGCGATGTGTTTAAAATCAGATTATTATTCTGGGTTAGGAACTAATATGCATGCAGCTTATAATGTACAATCTTTGGTTATCAGAGGTTTTATATTTTCTTATTATGTTTCCCAATCTAGGAATGATAGTAATGATTTTATACCTGTTTTAGATGCATTTTTTTCTAATTATGGATGTTATCCTACACGAGTATGTGCAGATTCAGGATATGGGAATCTCATCAATTATGATTATTTAAAAAGAAATCATATAGAAAATTATGTCAAATATATTTCGTGGGAAGGAAATATTACAGGGAGAAATCCTGATTGCTATTATTTAAATGAAGACAATACAATTATCTGTTTAAATCAACAAATAGGATATGAAGTCACAATACCTAATCGACATCCTAAAAAAACAAAAGCTGTTTTCTATAGAGTTGAAGGATGTAACAATTGTGGATTTTCTTTATTCTGCAAAAAGTATATGAAGAAAACAGATGAAGATTTTAAAGTGTTTGAAGTAATAAAAGAATTACAGTTACATAAACAAGAAGCAACAAGAAACCTATTATCTGTAAAAGGAATAGAAATTAGGATTAATCGAAGCATTCAGGTAGAAGGAATATTTGCCATAATAAAACAAGATTATGGAAGAACAAGATTTAAAAGGAGAGGTATAGAAAAAGTATCTACAGAAACAATGTTATATTTTTTAGGTCTTAATATAGCCAAGTTATTTAGATACTATGAAACAAATCAACTGAATAAATACTGGGTAGCACCAGAATCGCTTATGCCACAAGAATTCAAAAAGCCAAGTGCTAAGAAATTAACCAAAAGAGGTAAAAGAACAAACGAAAGACTATACGGGAAAAAGGAGTAGGTTTTTCAACAAGCTACGCTTGTTGATTTAACTTATTTTTAGACATTGAAAAAGGACTGTTGTCCTACCTAGTTTTTATCTAGGTTTTTCAACAGCCCCTTTTTCTTTTTTTAAAAAAATTTTAGGATTATTCTTTTTTACTTCGTAAATAAATAGTAAAGGAACAAGAGGTGAAAAATAGTTAACTATGAAAAACGAATCTCTACGGATGTTAAGAAAGAAAGCCAACGATATTTATTCTCTTTATCAAAAAGCAACGCTTTTTTTGACGATACAAAATACGAACAATGATTTTCCCACAATGCAAGTGCAACTTATCGGTAAAATTGTAAAATTAGATCCCCAACAATTTGTATCTTATGTCGATTCTGCAATTAACGCTTTGCCAATGGATTGTTCCATGATCATCAAAAAAGAATTATTTAATCAAAAAGATTATCAAAGTATGAATTATTTACCGCTTTTATCGCGCGCTACTTATTTCCGTCATCAAAAGCTGGCATTTGAACAGTTTGTTTCTTTCTTTGAATAGGAGAGTGAAATAATGCTTAAAAGACTTAGCATGGTTGTGCCGTTATTAATGCAAACCATTTATTATGAGCCAGTAAATCCAGGACAAATAAAGGTAAGATATTTTTCTCATATTGAAATTCCACCATTAACAGAAAACGAAGAAATAACAATTCCTTTTATTTTTAATAGTCCTTTAAGTCAAGCCGAGAATACCACAGTGTTTTCTCTTTCTTATGATGGTGAAGTGATGTCTGCTTTTACGGTGAAACCAGGAATGCAAATGTTAGGTGAATTAAAAATTCCCCAAGGAAAAATTAAAAACAAAGAGGCAGAACTCTTGTTTTTAGCGGAAGCAAGTGGCATTACTACAAGAGCGAAATTTCAAGCGCATACGTCTAAAAAAGAAACTATTAATATCAATGAATATCTAAAAGAGAAACATATTCAAACAATTGAAAATGTCATTGTGGGGTTAGATGACAAGGGAAAGTCTTATCAAAAAAATGAATGTTTCACATGGCATTTTAATGAAAATGCACAAGCAGAAACATGTTATATTTTTGATTTATCTCAATATCAATTCAGCTATGAAGGCAATGCAGAAGATATTGAAGATGCTGAGGTTGAATTCTTTTTATATGGAACTTTAGATGATTTTCCACGGTTATATTTTGATGATGAACGGGGTGGATATGCTTTCAAAGGCAAGATTAAAAAAGATAAGAATTACTACTTTTCTTTTGACGAAACTTTCTTTGTTGATGAAAAAACACATATGATTTCTAGAGCAAGTGGCGATTATTTTTTAGAAACTTCATACTTGCATTGTAGTCAGGAATTAAGAGAAAGGAAAAAGGCTTTTCCTTTTCAAATTACGATGAAAAATATGGGACTAGAAAAGCACACGTTGATTTATGAAGGTGTTTATGAATTTTTATATGAGCCCTATGGGAATTTTGATGAAAGTGTTTATTATCTTTTAGAAGAAGAGAGTCAAGAAAGAGTGAAGAAGGAGTGGGAAGAATGGTAAGAAAGTGGTGTTATATACTTTTATGTCTTTTATCTTCGATGCTTTTCTTAGCCAAAGAAAATGAAAATGAGAGGCATTATTATAATACGTTCGTTATTTCTTCAAAGTATGCGGTGAGTCATTCTATCTATGTTCATGAAGAAGAAAAAGATGAAGGATATTTTTTATTAGAAGACATCAAAATGAATTTTAAAAAAGCATGGACCTATTTAGACCAAAAAACACCTTCTTTATTGAGTGTGGTTTTATTTGACGTTGATAGTGAACTTCCCGTAGATCAAAGAGGGCAAGGCGTAGAAATTGCAGTTCAAATGCATGGAAGAATTCGAACATATACTTTTGCAACACGTTATATTTTAAAAAGGAGAGCGTTATGAAAAAAATATATTTAATCATTGTTCCTTTTTGGTTTGCTTTATTTAGCTATCTTTTATTGGAGCAACTCTATTTAGCATTACTTTGCTTGGTGTTAGGATTAATTGATGTTTTATTCTTTGTTTTTAAAAAGAAAAAAGATCAAGAAAAAGAAAAAAGAAATATTTAATGGATGAAGCTTTTTTAGACACACTTCTTATTCAACCCAATGAAATGGATAAAATCTTAGAAAACTTTAATTTAGATAGTGATTATGCAGAGGTCGATAAAGATGCTAGTTATCAATCTTTTAAAGATCGAAGAGAAGGATATTATCTTCGTGCGTTAGAGGAAGCAAAAAAGAAGAAAAAAGAAAAAATGTTCTTATCTAAAATGCGTATTTTGGGTTGGAAAATAAAAAAGAAAAGAATGGACAAAGAAAAGCAAATAGAAAAAGAAAAGAGTAATGGAATTGCAACATTATTAGCAAGTTTTATTTTTATTGCAGTCATCCGTTACGCGTTAGCGCCTTATTTTACTTATTTAAAAGGTGAAATGTATTTTCAACTCATTGTGATGCTATTTTTAGCCATCTTATGGATTGGTGTACATTCGTTAATGCTTTTAAGAAAGGAGAACCACTATGAAATCATCAACTTCAATCAATGGAAAGACTAGGAATGAGCTCATCACCGCTTCCATTGTTCTTGTGTGCTCTCTTTTAAGCCTAGTTTTATATGGAATTACTCGACAAAGATGGAGCTTTCTTTTTACACCATTAGGTTTTATTCTTAGTTACTTTAGTTATATCTTTTTCAAAGATAAAGAAGAAGAAAATTTAAAAAAGAAATTAGAAGAATGGGACAAGTTTTTTATGGATTTATCGACGCTATCTTCTTTTGAAAAGGAAGTTCTTTTAAAAAGAGAAATGCCACTAAATTTGCGTCTTTTATTAGAACGTTCTTTATCCGTAGAAGTTTCTTTAGATGATTATAGAGCCTTAGGAAAAGATTTACCATTTAGTTATCAATGTTTAATTGAAAGTCTATATTTTTATGAAACGTATCAAAGCATAGAAGAATGGCAATTTGCATTTGAACAATTTTTAAATGAAAAAGAAGAAAAAGAAAATAAGGAAACACAAAAGAAGATAGCATTTTATCGTAATTTTCCTTTTATTATTTCTATCCTTTTTGCAGGAATTCTATTTGCTTTTACGATGATTTCTTAGTTAGGAGTGGGATGAGAATGAAAAAAGGAATATTGAATATTGCAATCTTATTTAGCCTTTGCTTTGCAACGTTTTTAGTTTTTGATTTTTATCAATTGACAAACACAAAAAAGAATCTTTATATTTTCGCCGATCAAATTAATCGAGAAATTATGCAAACCCATGATATTTCTTTAGAAACAGAAAACCATTTAAAAGAAGAAGAAATTATCATTGAAAAAGAGTATTTAGATGAAAAATGGCTCCGCTATACATTAATAAAAGAAACGCAAGGTTATACTTTTCTTTCTAATTTTTATCGAGCATCAATTACAGAAATTGTATGGACGAGTTATATTTAATACTTATTTTTTCTTACCTTCTAAACTATAAAATTCGGTAGCGGATTTATAAAACTTATAAATTTCACTTTGAAGGTATTTAGGCGTAATAATATAGGCTTCTTTGCCAAAGCGTTTAAAGTAGTTAAGAATTTGGTCGTGAGAACAATAAAAAGTATAGAAGTTCTTTTCTTTATACACGTAAGGTGGGCGATGAATATAATGATGCTTGTATATTCTTTCGCCTTTTTCTGTTAAACGAATAATGACAGGTTCTTCATGATTTTGATATAAGAATTGTGGGCCATATGTCATCATTTTTTTGCATAACTCAATTTCATCATCTTGAAAAGAACAAGATTTCATAAGTGGAGTAACAGAAACAATTCGCGATAAACGGAAAGCTTTTATCTCCGAATTTTGTTTCGCAATTAGATAGCAGTGCATTTCTTCTTTTGAAGAGCAAAGAGCATAAGGCATAATTTCTTGTTGACAATTTTCTTTCTTTTTGGTGACAATAAAAACACATTTTTGCTTTTTTATTGCTTTCATTAAAACATCATAAGTATCTTGAAAAATGATTTTTTCTCTTTCATCTTGTGGGAATGTGGCGTAAAAAGAGAAAAGATTTCGAAAGAATTCGGACATACTTACATGACCTAAAAAATAATTTTCTATATAGGATAAAGTACCTTTTGAAGCCTTAGTGGGTTTTAAAGATATAACAGAAGAAAAATTGTCTTTTTCACGGTCGTTTTCATAACGATTTAAATCTTGAACAACAGCATAAATTTCATCTTCTTTTAAGGTTGGAAAATGTTTTTTGAGTAATGAGAAAAGTTGATCTTCTTTTTCTTGATATTTTAAATAAAAGTGATTGATTAAAGCAGTTAAAAAGGCATTTTTATTGAGTTCTAAAGTATTTCCTTTAAAGAATTCAAACGCCTCACAATCCTTCATTAGTGTTTCATAAACATTAGGATGAAGATGTATTTTAATTTTTTCTTCCATAAAACCACTCCTTTTAGGGGTCCTGTAAATAATATTTTATATGAATATTATACTATAGTCAAATTAAGGGGTCTTTAAATTTTTTGAATTCGCACATTTTATCTATATGTTTCATTCTTCATAATATAAGTGTAGGCAGGTGATTATTATGTTTGAAATACGCGGAAAATATAATACGATACGGGTTCATACCGATATTGTAGATGAAGAAACAGTAGGCCAAATTCAACAAATGGCCAATCAAAAATTTATTGAAGGGAGTCAAGTTGAAATCATGCCGGATTGCCATTATGGAAAAGGCGCAGTAGTGGGGATGACGATGACGATTAAAGATAAAGTTGTTCCTTCTTTCGTTGGCGTAGATATTGGATGTGGAATGAGAGTGGTTCAATTAGGAAAAATACATATTGATTTTCCTTTACTTGATGCATTTATTCATGAGCATATTCCTTATGGCTCTAAAGTCCACTCTTCTATACAGATGAACTTTCCTTTGGAATCCCTTTATTGCTTTCCACAATTATCTAACATTGGAAATTTAAAAAAATCGTTAGGTTCTCTTGGTGGTGGAAATCATTTTATTGAAATTGATCAAGATGAAAAACAAAACCTTTATTTAGTTATTCATACTGGCTCTAGAAGCCTTGGAAAAGAAGTAGGAGAACTTTATACAAGGAAGGCGGTAGCGTACCATATCGCTTTAGAAAACCATCAAATGGTCGCTTTTATGCAAGCCCAAAAGAAGAATGGTAGGAAGTGTGTTGAAATGGAAGAAAGATTGTTAAAAGAAGCAACCACTTTATCCATTCCGAAAACCTATTGTTATTTAGAAGGTTCATTACTTGATGCTTATCTTCATGATATGGAAATCTGTCAAGAATTTGCCCGTCTTAATCGAGCTTGGATAGCTGAACAAATTATATCGTTCTTAGGCTTATCTATTCGGAATCTACCTAATTTTGAATGTGTTCACAATTATATTTCTTTAAAAGACCATATTTTAAGAAAAGGTGCGATTTCTTCTTATGAAGGAGAATTTGTGTTAATTCCAATCAATATGAAAGATGGTTGTATTTTAGGAAAAGGAAAATCAAATCCATCGTATAATTATTCTGCGCCTCATGGAGCAGGACGTCTTCTTTCAAGAAAACAAGCAAGAGAAACCATTTCATTAGAAGAATACCAAGAAGTGATGAAAGACATTTATTCTACATCAATAAGTTATCAAACGATTGATGAATCTCCGATGGCTTATAAGCCGATAGAAGCGATTATTGAGAACATTCAAGATACAGTAGAAATTATCCAAATTTTAAAACCTATTTATAATTTTAAAGCTTCATAATTTGGACATTCTTCGATTATGCCAAAAAAATAAACGTTTCTTTCTTTGATTATTATGGTATAATAGGCCTAAGTGAGGGCATAATTCCCTTAAAAACAGGAAGGAGTGTCGATTTAAAGATCGACGAAATATAGTTATGGATATTAATGCAAAATTAGAAGAAGTATTAGCTAAGAAAGTTAAAGATGCAAAATTAGATAAAGAAGCTTCTTTAGAGAGCTTAGGATTAGATTCCTTAGACAAAATTGATTTATTATACGAAATCGAAGATACCTTTGGTATTGAATTTACTAATGAAGAAATGCAATCATTTGTCACGGTAGGAGACCTCTATAAGACAATTGAAGCAAAAATTAAAAAATAATTTCACGAAATTATTGCAAAACAAATAATTCTATGATATTATACTGCTTGCGTTAACCCCGCAAGCAATGTTGCCTACCTAGCTCAGTCGGTAGAGCAATCGGCTGTTAACCGATCGGTCGTAGGTTCGAGTCCTACTTCAAGC
>ERZ824600.4230-NODE-4230-length-12836-cov-8.345200_pt1 | contig 12836 bp, 8 predicted proteins | sample MGYA00519933_ERZ824600 | MGnify/ENA primary metagenome ERZ824600 (study PRJEB31778, sample SAMEA3449178) | human gut metagenome | biome: human gut; feature: human-associated habitat; material: faeces | place: United Kingdom | collected 2010/2012 ... | reverse complement strand
GCCTGACCATCGAGGGCGTGGGCAACGTCAATCTGCGCATGACCAAGCACTTTTTTGAAAAGATCAACGCCGCCGGTATCCGCACGCACTTTGTTTCCGCGGATCTGAAGGAGACCACCATGGAGGTGCTGCCTGCGAAGGTCTTCGGCCACGGCCTCGAGGTCATCTGCCGTCTCAAGGCAGTGGGCAGCTTCCGCCGCCGCTACGGCGAGTACATCGAAGAGGGCGCGGATCTTCCCTCCTATGTTGAAATGACCTTCAAAAACGACGCGCTGGGCGATCCCCTCGTGACGAAGGACGCGCTTGCGGCGCTGAACGTCATGACCGAGCAGCAGTACGATGAGATCAAGGCCATGACGCAGAAGATCACCAAGATCGTTGCCGACGACCTGAGCGAGAAGGGCCTCGTCCTCTATGACATCAAGTTTGAGTACGGCTATGCGCCCGACGGCAGCGTGATGCTCATCGACGAGATCTCCTCGGGCAATATGCGCGTTTACCGCGACGGCAAGTACATCGACCCCATGACGCTCTCTGAGCTCTTCTTTGCGTAATGGGCGGCTTTTTTGGCGCGGTATCCGACCGCAATGTTGCCCTGGACGTCTTCTTTGGCACGGACTATCATTCCCACCTCGGCACACGCCGGGGTGGTATGGTTCTCTTTGACAGGGAAGAGGGCTTCCAGCGGCAGATCCATAATATTGAGAACACCCCCTTCCGGACGAAGTTCGAACGCGACCTTGCGGATTTCCGCGGTCACGCGGGCCTTGGCTGCATCAGCGACAGCGACCCCCAGCCGCTGCTCGTGCGCTCCCATCTGGGCCTGTACGCCATCGTGACGGTCGGCATCATCAACAACACCGACGAGCTGGTGAAGGCTTATCTCTCCGACAAGGGCCAGCAATTTCTGACGCTGAGCAGCGGCCGCGTGAATGTCACCGAGCTGACCGCCGCGCTCATCAATCAGGAAAACGACCTTGTCTCCGGCATCCTCCACGCGCAGGAGGTCATCGACGGCTCCATGACGATCCTGATTTTGACCGAGGAAGGAGAGCTGATCGCCGCGCGTGACAGCATGGGACGCCTCCCTGTGCTGATCGGACAGCGCGAGGACGGCTACTGCGTATCGTTCGAGTCCTTCGCCTATCATAAGCTCGACTATCAGGACGCCTATGAGCTGGGGCCGCGGGAGATCGTCCGGCTGAACGCCAAGGGCTTCCAAACACTCTCTCCCGCGGGGAAGCAGATGAAGATCTGCGCCTTTTTGTGGACCTATTACGGCTACCCGAACTCCAACTACGAGGGTGTGAATGTGGAGCTGATGCGCTATCGCAACGGCGCGATCATGGCGCGGGATGAGGCGGAGCGCGGCGGCGTGCCCGAGGTGGATTTCGTCGCCGGCGTGCCGGATTCCGGCGTGCCGCACGCCATGGGCTATGCCAACCACAGCGGCAAGCCCCTTGCGCGTCCCTTTGTGAAATACACCCCGACCTGGCCGCGCTCCTTCATGCCGGAGGATCAGCAGGTGCGCAGCAGAGTGGCGCGCATGAAGCAGATCCCCGTGCCGGAGCTGATCGAGGGAAAGAAGCTGCTGTTTGTGGATGACTCCATCGTGCGCGGCACGCAGCTGCGCGAGACCGTGGATTTTTTATACAGCACCGGCGCGGCGGAGGTCCATATGCGCTCGGCCTGCCCGCCCATCATGTACCCCTGCCGCTACCTGAACTTTTCGCGCGGCAACAGCGCCATGGACCTGCTCGCGCGCCGCATGGTGCAGGAGCTGGAGGGCAACGAGGGCCAAAAGCATCTGGAGGAATACGCCGACAGCCGCACCGAGCGCGGAAAATGCCTGCTGCATGAGATCTGCGCGCAGTTTGGCTTTGATTCACTCTCCTATCAGTCCCTTGACGGGCTGCTGGAGGCGATCGGTATTGACAGGGACAAGGTCTGCACCTACTGCTGGACCGGAAAGGAATGACATTATGGGCATCTCTCACTCGGAAGCATACGCGGCCGCCGGCGTTGACATCGAGGCGGGCTATCAGGGCGTAAAAATGATGAACCGCTATGTACAGCGCACGCTCACAGCCGATGTGATCTCCGATCTCGGCGGCTTCGGCGGGCTTTTCTCGCTGGATCTGCACGGGCTTGAAAAGCCGGTGCTGGTCTCCGGCACGGACGGCGTGGGCACCAAACAGCGCATCGCGCAGCTCATGGATCGTCACAACACCGTCGGCATCGACTGCGTGGCGATGTGCGTCAACGACATCATCTGCTGCGGGGCGAAGCCGCTGTTCTTCCTTGACTACATCGCCATCGGCAAGAACATCCCGGAAAAGGTCGTGTCGCTGGTCTCGGGCGTATCCGAGGGCTGCGTACGCGCGGGCTGTGCGCTCATCGGCGGCGAGACCGCCGAGCACCCCGGCACGATGAAGCCGGACGACTATGACCTTGCGGGCTTTGCCGTGGGCGTCGTGGACCGTGACAAAATTCTGGACAAGAACAAAATGCAGCCGGGAGACGTGGTCATCGCGCTGCCCTCCAGCGGGCTGCACTCCAACGGCTACTCGCTCGTGCGCAAGGTGTTCGATGTGGAGAACGCCGACCTCGGGCAGTATTACGGTGAGCTGGGCTGCGCGCTGGGCGAGGAGCTGCTGCGCCCGACAAAGATCTATGCCCGTCCTGTGTTAGCGGCCATCGAAGCCGCCGATATCCGCGGCATCAGTCACATCACCGGCGGCGGCTTCTATGAGAACATTCCGCGCTGCATTCCCGACGGCCTGTGCGCGAAGATTGAAAAGAAAGCGCTGCGCATCCCGCCGATCTTCCCCTTGCTCTCGCGCATGGGCGGCATCTCGGAGCGCGATATGTTCAACACCTTCAACATGGGCACAGGCATGGTGCTCGTCGCTGCAAAGGACAGCGCCGACAAGGCACTCGCCGCGCTGCATTCTCTCGGTCAGGAGGCCGGCGTCATCGGTGAGATCGTATTGGGCGAGGAAAAGGTGGAGCTATGCTGACACCCGCCCGCATCGCCGTGCTGGTCTCCGGCGGCGGCACGAATTTGCAGGCGCTGCTCGACGCGCAGCGCGACGGAAAAATGCCGCACGGCGAGATCGTGCTGGTCGTTTCTTCCCGCGCGGGGGCCTATGCGCTCACGCGGGCGGAAAACGCGGGTGTTGCGGCGCGCGTGCTCTCGCCCTCCTGTGGGCAGGAGCCGTTTGAAAACGAGCTTTCCGTGCTGCTGCGCGAGCAGGAGATCGACCTCATTCTCCTCGCAGGCTTTACGGTCATCCTCAGCGCAGAATTTACAAAGCAGTGGCCGCGGCGCATCCTGAATGTCCATCCGTCCCTGATCCCCGCCTTCTGCGGCAAGGGCATGTATGGCCTGCGGGTGCATGGGGCCGCGCTCGCACGCGGCGTGAAGGTCACGGGCGCGACGGTGCACTTTGTCAACGAAATTCCCGACGGCGGCGAGATCCTGCTGCAAAAGGCGGTGGAGATCGCGCCGGACGACACGCCCGAAACGTTACAGCGGCGCGTGATGGAGCAGGCGGAATGGCAGTTGCTGCCGCTTGCGGCAGAGCGCGTCTGCGCAGAGATCGTAAGAGAGAAGGAGCAGAAAAATGACTGATTTTCTGGAGTTTTTAAGGGCGACCTCTTATCCCGGCCGCGGCATCCTTGTCGGACGCCGCTGTGTGTATTATTTCATCATGGGGCGCAGCGAGAACAGCCGCAACCGCGTCTTTGTCAAGACAGAGGACGGCATCCGCACCGAGGCGCACGACCCCGCCAAGCTCTCTGACCCCAGCCTCATCATCTATCATCCCGTGCGCACGATGGGGCGCGACCTCGTCGTGACGAACGGCGACCAGACCGACACCATCTGCGAGCACGGCGACTTTCGCCGCGGCCTCATGACGCGCGAATACGAGCCCGACGAGCCAAACTGGACGCCGCGCATCTCCGCCATCATGCACGAGGACGGCTCCTTCGAGCTGTCCATCCTCAAGCGTAAGGATGGACGCTGCCTGCGCGAGTTCTTCTGCTACGAGGGCTGCGACGAGGGCAAGGGCTATTTCATCAGCACCTATCAGGGCGACGGCAGCCCGCTGCCGACCTTCGCGGGCGAGCCGATGGAGGTGAGCGTTCCCTCGCCCGAGGAGGTCTGGGCGGCGCTCAACGCGGACAACAAGGTCTCCCTTTATACGAACATGAACGGCGAGGTAAAGCTGTTCAACAAAAACTTAGGCGACTGAGGAGGACGATATGAACGAGCTGGAACTCAAATACGGCTGCAACCCCAACCAGAAGCCCGCGCGCGTTTTCATGAAAAACGGCGCAGCCCTTCCCTTTACGGTTCTCAACGGCAAGCCCGGCTACATCAACCTGCTCGACGCCTTCAACTCGTGGCAGCTCGTGCGCGAATTGAAAGAGGCGACGGGCCTTCCCGCCGCGGCGAGCTTCAAGCATGTCTCCCCCGCGGGCGCGGCGCTCGGCCTGCCGCTCGACGAGGTGGACAAAAGGGTCTATTTCGTCGCGCCCGACGCGGCGCTCTCCCCCATCGCCTGTGCCTATATCCGCGCCCGCGGCGCGGACCGCCTCTGCTCCTACGGCGACTGGGCGGCGCTCTCCGACGAGTGCGACGCCGCCACCGCCGCGTATCTGAAAAACGAGGTCTCCGACGGCATCATCGCCCCCGCCTACAGCGACGAGGCGCTTGCCATCTTAAAGACGAAAAAGGGCGGCAAGTACAACATCGTGCAGATCGACCCTGCCTATGTTCCCGCGCCGCTGGAGCAGAAGGATGTTTTCGGCATCACCTTCGAGCAGGGGCACAACGACTGCAAAATCGATGAAAGCCTGCTCACGAACATCGTCACCGAAAATAAAGACCTGCCCGAGGGTGCAAAGCGCGATATGCTCCTTGCCCTCATCACGCTCAAATACACCCAGTCCAACTCCGTCTGCTATGTGAAAGACGGTCAAGCCATCGGCGTGGGCGCGGGCCAGCAAAGCCGCATCCACTGCACCCGACTTGCGGGACAGAAGGCGGACAACTGGTATCTCCGCCGCCATCCGAAGGTGCTCGCCCTCTCGTTCGTGGACGACATCCGCCGTCCCGACCGCGACAACGCTATCGATGTCTACCTCTCCGACGAGTGCGACGATGTGCTTGCCGACGGCGCGTGGCAGCATATCTTTAAGGAGCGCCCCGAGGCGCTCACGGGCGAGGAAAAGCGCGCTTGGCTCGCGCAGCAGCGCAGCGTGACCGTCGGCTCGGACGCCTTTTTCCCCTTCGGCGACAATGTCGAGCGCGCGCGCAGGAGCGGCGCTTCCTACATCGTCGAGCCGGGCGGCTCGATCCGCGACGACAATGTCATCGAGACGGCAAACAGATACGGCATCACTATGGCGTTCACGGGTATGCGCCTGTTCCATCATTAAGCAAGGAGGAATTTCTCCATGAAGCTCATGGTCATCGGCGGCGGCGGCCGCGAACACGCCATCATTAAAAAGCTGAAGGAAAATCCCGCGGTCGAGAAAATTTACTGTCTGCCCGGCAACGGCGGCATCGCCGCCGACGCGGTCTGCGTCAGTGAGATCGGCGCGAAGGACATCCCCGCGCAGGTCGAATTTGCCAAGGCGCACGGCATTGATTATGCCGTTGTCGCGCCGGACGACCCCCTTGCCCTCGGCGCGGTGGACGCGCTGAGCGCGGCGGGCATCCCCTGCTTCGGCCCTGACAAAAAGGCCGCCGTCATCGAGGCGAGCAAGGTGTTTGCAAAGGACTTGATGCAAAAATACAACATCCCCACCGCAAAATACCGCGTCTTTACCGACGCGCCCTCCGCCTGTGCCTACATCAACGCCGAGGGCGCGCCCATCGTCGTCAAGGCGGACGGTCTCGCGCTCGGCAAGGGCGTCGTCGTCGCGCAGACAGTCGAGGAGGCGAAGGCCGCCGTGCGCGCGATGATCGAGGATAAGACCTTCGGTCAGAGCGGCGCGCGCGTCGTCATCGAGGAATATATGGAGGGTCCCGAGGTCTCGGTGCTGAGCTTCACCGACGGCGAAGCGCTCGTGCCGATGGTCTCCTCCATGGACCACAAGCGTGCGCTCGACGGCGACAAAGGCCCCAACACCGGCGGCATGGGCGCGGTCGCGCCGAACCCGTATTATACAAAGGAGATTGCGGCGGAGTGCATGGAGAATATCTTCCTGCCGACGATCCGCGCGATGAAGGCGGAGGGCCGCCCCTTCCGCGGCTGCCTCTACTTCGGGCTGATGCTCACCAAGAGCGGCCCGAAGGTCGTGGAGTACAACTGCCGCTTCGGCGACCCCGAAACGCAGGCGGTGCTGCCGCTGCTCAAAAGCGACCTGCTCATCGTCATGCAGGCGACGACGAACGGTACGCTCGCGGACGCGAGCGTGGAATTTTCGGCCGGTTCCGCCTGCTGCGTCGTGCTCGCGTCCGAGGGCTACCCCAAAAAGTATGAGAGCGGCTTTCCCATCACGATGAGCGAGGAGGCCGCCGCGCACTGCTATGTCGCGGGCGCAAAAAAGGACGGCGATACGCTCCTGACCGCAGGCGGGCGCGTGCTCGGCGTCACCGCCGCCGCCCCCACGCTGAGGGCCGCCGTCGAGGAGGCGTACCGGCTGGCGGAGGGCGTAGCTTTTGCCAACAAATACTGCCGCGGCGACATCGGCAGCGCCGCGCTCGCGGCGCGGGAGGAGAGAGGATAAAATGGTATTTCGGACCTATGTGGAAAAGCGGCAAGGTCTCGCGCCCGAGTGCGAGGCGCTGCTGACGGACTGCCGCGATTTTCTCGGCGTGCAGGGCCTGCGCGCCGCGCGTATCTGGAACCGCTATGATGTAGAGGGGATCGAGGCCCCTCTCTTTGAAAATGCCTGCAGGAGCGTGTTCTCCGAGCCGCCGCTGGACCTTGTGTCCGACGCGGCGGACACGCAGGACGCCTGCGCGGTCTTTGCCGTCGAGCCCCTGCCCGGTCAGTTCGACCAGCGCGCGGACAGCGCAGCGCAGTGCATCCAGCTTTTGAGCCAAGGCGCTCGCCCGACCGTGCGCACGGCAAAGCTCTACGCGCTCTATGGCACGCTGACGGATGCCGATGTCGAGGCGGTCAAGCGCTATGTCATCAACCCCGTCGAAAGCCGCGAGGCGAGCCTTGCAAAGCCCGAAACGCTCGCCGAGGAGCTTGCCGAGCCAAAGCGCGTTGCGTCCGTCGAGGGCTTTACCGCCATGGACGAGGCCGCGCTCTCCGCGCTGCTCTCCTTCATGGGGCTTGCCATGGATATTGCCGACCTCAAGGCGCTGCAAGACTATTTCCGCGAGACCGAGCGCCGCGACCCCACCGTGACCGAGCTGCGCGTGGTCGATACCTACTGGTCAGACCACTGCCGCCACACGACCTTCTCCACCCACCTTGACGAGATCCGCATCGACGATGACGCCGTCAAGGGCGCCTATGCGCGCTATCTCGCCGCGCGCGAGGAGGTCTACGGCGCGGAGAAGGCCGCCCAGCGCCCGCAGACGCTTATGGATATTGCGACCATCGGCACAAAGACGCTCAAGGTCCGCGGTCTGCTCCCCGAGCTCGACGAGAGCGAGGAGATCAACGCCTGCTCCATTCATGTGCCCGCCATGGTGAACGGCAAGGAGCAGGACTGGCTTTTGATGTTCAAAAACGAAACGCATAACCACCCCACCGAGATCGAGCCCTTCGGCGGCGCGGCCACCTGCATCGGCGGCTGCATCCGCGACCCGCTCTCCGGCCGCGCCTATGTCCATCAGGCAATGCGTGTGACGGGCGGCGGCGACCCGAGAAAGGCGCTTGCCGAAACGCTTTCAGGCAAGCTCCCGCAGCGCAAGCTCGCCCAGACCGCCGCGGCGGGCTACTCCTCCTACGGCAACCAGATCGGCCTTGCCACCGGCCATGTCGCGGAGCTGTATCACGAGGGCTATGTCGCCAAGCGCCTTGAGTGCGGCGCGGTCGTCGCCGCCGCGCCCGCGAGCAATGTCGTGCGCGAGCGTCCCGCGCCGGGTGATGTGGTCATCCTGCTCGGCGGGCGCACGGGGCGCGACGGTATCGGCGGCGCGACCGGCTCCTCCAAGAGCCACGATATGAAATCGCTTTCCACGATGGCGAGCGAGGTGCAAAAGGGCAATGCGCCCGAGGAGCGCAAGATCCAGCGTCTGTTCCGCGACGGCGCGGTCACGCGCCTCATCAAGCGCTGCAACGACTTCGGCGCGGGCGGCGTGTCCGTCGCGGTCGGCGAGCTGGCGGACGGACTCATCATCGACCTCGACGCCGTGCGCAAGAAGTACGAGGGCCTCGACGGCACGGAACTTGCGATCTCCGAATCGCAGGAGCGCATGGCGGTCGTCGTCGCACCGGAGAACGAGGCGAAATTCATCGCCGCTGCCGCGGCGGAAAACTTAGAGGCCTACCGCGTGGCGGTCGTGACCGAAAGCCCCCGCATGGTCATGCGCTGGCGCGGACAGACGATCGCCGACCTCTCCCGCGCCTTCCTCGACACCAACGGCGCGACAAAGCACGCCTCTGTCGCCGTCCCCGCGAGGGAAAGTGCCGCTCCCGCCGCAGCTCAAACGCTGCGCGGCATGGCGGGCAGCCTCAAGAGCGCGTCCCGCCGTGGCCTTGTCGAGCGCTTCGACTCCACCGTCGGCGCGGGGACGCTCCTCATGCCCTTTGGCGGCAGGACGCAGCGCAGCCCCGCGCAGGCGATGGCGGCGCTCCTGCCCGTCCTCCCCGGCGAGAAGACCGCGCAGGGCAGCGTGATGGCCTGGGGCTGCGACCCCGACGCGCTGAGCGCCGACCCCTATCGCGGTGCGCACGACGCGGTCTATACCTCGGTCGCCAAGCTCGTCGCCGCAGGCGCAGACTATCATAAGGCATATCTTTCCCTGCAAGAATTTTTTGAAAAGCTCCGCAATGAGCCCGCGCGTTGGGGCAAGCCCTTCGCGGCGCTGCTCGGCGCGCTGGACGCGCAGTTGGAGCTGAGCGCCGCCGCCATCGGCGGCAAGGACTCCATGTCCGGCAGCTTTCTTGACCGCGATGTGCCGCCGACGCTCATCTCCTTCGCCATCGCGCCGCTGCTCGAAGGCGAGTTGCTGACGACCGACCTGAAGGCGGTGGGCCACGGCGTCTACCTCTTCGCAGGCAAAACGCCCGAGCAGCAGACCGCCGCGTGGGAGCGTTTCACCGCGCTTGCGCGCGCGGGCAAGGTCGTGAGTGCGTGGGCGGTCGAAAACGGCCTTGCCGAGGCGGTGATGAAGATGTCCTTCGGCAACGAGATCGGCTTCGCCGCGGAAAATACGGTGCTTGACTGGTTCGCCCCCATGCCAGGCGCGATTGTCGCCGAGCTGAGCGATGAAGTCTCCGACGCCGTGCGCATCGGCGTCACCACAGCGGAAAAGGCCATTGCCCTCGGCGCGGACAGTGCCTCCATCGAAGAGCTTGCCGCGCTGAACGACGCTGTGCTCGAAGCCGTCTACCCGACAAAGACGCGGGACAGCGGCACGGTCGAGAGCTTTTCCCATGAAACGAAGACGCGTGTCGCCCCCGCCGTCAAGCAGGCGCGTCCGAAGGCGCTCATCCCCGTTTTCCCCGGCACGAACTGCGAGTACGACACGCAGCGCGCGCTTTCGGAGGCAGGCGCGGACGCCGAGCAATTCATCGTCCGCAACCTCACGAGCGCCGATGTCGCAGACAGCGTCGAGCGCTTTGCAGCTGCCGTCAGGACCGCACAGATGATCGTCATTCCCGGCGGCTTCTCCGGCGGCGACGAGCCGGACGGCAGCGCCAAGCTCATCACCGCGTTTTTCCGCAACGCCGCCGTCCGCGAGCAGGTGACGGCGCTGCTCGAGCAGCGCGACGGCTTGATGCTCGGCATCTGCAACGGCTTCCAGGCGCTCATCAAGCTCGGCCTCGTGCCCTACGGAAGGATCATGGATACCGACGAGTCCTTCCCGACACTCACCTACAATGTCATCGGCCGCCACCAGTCCAAGCTCGTGCGCACGCGCGTGTGCTCGACGCGATCTCCGTGGCTTGCGGGAACAGAGGTGGGAGATATTTACACCGTTCCCATTTCGCACGGCGAGGGGCGTTTTCTCGCCTCGCAGGAGCTGATCGAACAGCTTGCCGCAAACGGCCAGATCGCCACGCAGTATGCAGGCCTTGACGGATATGCTACAATGGATACTGCTTTCAATCCCAACGGCTCCGTCTGCGCCATCGAGGGCATCACCTCCCCCGACGGGCGGGTGTTTGGCAAAATGGGGCACAGCGAGCGCATCGGCCCCGCGCTTTACCGAAACGTGCCGGGGACTTACGATATGCACCTGTTCGCCTCGGCGGTGCGTTACTTCAAAAAATAGGAGGGCAAGTCATGGCCTATTACTATCCCGATCCGTCTCATACCTTCAGCGAGTACCTGCTCGTACCGGGCTACACCTCGGAGGAGTGCGTGCCCGACCGCGTTTCGCTCAAAACGCCGCTGGTCAAATACCGCAAGGGGCAGGAGGACTGCCCCATCAGCCTGAATATCCCGATGGTCTCGGCGATCATGCAGTCGGTGTCGAACGACACGCTCGCCGTCGCGCTTGCCAAGGAGGGCGGGCTTTCGTTCATCTTCGGCTCGCAGTCCATCGAAAGCGAGGCGGAGATGGTGCGCCGCGTGAAGAGCAGCAAGGCGGGCTTCGTCGTCAGCGCCTCGAATCTCACGCCTGAGCACACGCTGGCCGATGTGCTCGCGCTCAAGGAGAAAAACGGCTTCTCCACCGTCGCCATCACTGAGGACGCCATGCCCAACGGGAAACTCCTCGGCATCGTCACGAGCCGTGACTACCGCGTCAGCCGCATGAGCACAGACCTCAAGGTGCGCGATTTTATGACGCCGCGCGAAAAGCTCATCACTGCTCCCTCCTCCACCACGCTCAAGGAGGCCAACGACATCATTTGGGAGCACAAACTCAACGCCCTGCCCATTGTGGATGAGAACGACTGCCTGCGCTACTTCGTTTTCCGCAAGGACTACGCCGAGCACAAGGAGCACCCCCTCGCCCTCCAGGACGCGCAGAAGCGCTATCTGGTCGGCGCGGGCATCAACTCCCGCGACTACCACGAGCGCATCCCCGCGCTCGTTGAGGCGGGCGCGGATATTCTCTGCATCGACTCGTCCGAGGGCTACTCTGTCTGGCAGAAGAAGGTCATTGACTTCGTGCGTGAGAACTACGGCAATACCGTGAAGATCGGCGCGGGCAATGTGGTCGACCGCGACGGCTTCCGCTTCCTCGCCGAGTGCGGCGCAGACTTTGTCAAGGTCGGCATCGGCGGCGGTTCTATCTGCATCACGCGCGAGACCAAGGGCATCGGCCGCGGTCAGGCGACCTCTCTCATCGAGGTCTCCGCCGCGCGCGACGAATATTTCCGCGAAACGGGCGTCTATGTTCCCATCTGCTCCGACGGCGGCATCGTCCACGACTATCACATGACGCTCGCCCTCGCCATGGGCGCGGACTTTCTGATGCTCGGCCGCTACTTCGCCCGCTTTGACGAATCGCCCACGAATAAACTCCTTGTCAACGGCGTGTATGTCAAGGAATACTGGGGCGAGGGCTCGAACCGCGCGCGCAACTGGCAGCGCTACGACCTCGGCGGCAAGACGGGTCTTGCCTTTGAGGAGGGCGTGGATTCCTATGTCACCTACGCAGGCTCTTTGCAGGATAATGTCGCGCGTAGCCTTTATAAGGTCAAATCCACCATGTGCAACTGCGGCGTGACCACGATCCCCGATCTTCAGAAGAACGCGAAGCTCACGCTCGTCTCCGCCACCAGCATCGTCGAGGGCGGCTATCACGATGTGATGCTCCGCTCCACCGGCAAGGGGAATGACTGAGCAGGGGCGCGCCAATTGACAACGCAAAGCGCATCCAGCTTATCGCTTATTGGGCGTAGATTTTCAGAAATTCACGGATCTGCGCCGCGTTCAGTTTTTTTCGCAGGGTCGTCCCCCTCCCCCGCCGCCCGCGCGGGGCGGCGGACGCGGCAGGGCAAAAAAAAACGGCGGCTCGAAAGCCGCTGCACATAACGCTTATCAAAAACAACGATGACCCTTGGCCGATCTCCTGCATTTCACGGCCAAGGGTCATCCATGGTTCTTAATATCTAACATCATTGACTACCTCTCTTTCTGCGGAGTCACGGCATACAAGATCTTTCCTGTGCTGGGGTACTCTCTGCTATGCAATGCACCGTTGCGCGGTTCTCATGATGTGGGGAACATTGGAGTGTTTTTCTCAGATCCCTTGCAGCCGTCTTCCCCGTGCCGCCACGGCTCGGGGGTATCCTCACTGTACATTGGACTCACCCTTTTTTGTACTTAAAGGATAGCATCTTTTTGTGGGGACTGCAATTCGCAAAACAGCAGAAAAAAGCAGCGAAAAACTGTTTGAGCTAATGAAATTCCGCACGATCCCGAATTTTCGCTTGATCGATTTATCGCTTTATCATATGATAGTATTGTTGGGGTGCGGAGCCTTTGTTCTCCGCGCACGGACGCCATCCCTCCATCAGCGTGTCGTTCTCCATGATAAAGGGCCGGGCGGTGTCCTGCCTCCACGAGATGTCATACTTGCCCATGAGATAATCGCTCAGCGCCGTTCGGTCAGTAAAGCGCAGCGGTCGGTAAGGCTCCTGGAACGCCACCTTTTTGATGAAATAGAGCGTCCCGTCCTCCGCGCACAGCAGCACGCCCACATGCCCGACAAACAGCAGAGATCCCTCCTCGGTCGGCTT
>ERZ824600.4226-NODE-4226-length-12847-cov-4.541041_pt1 | contig 12847 bp, 12 predicted proteins | sample MGYA00519933_ERZ824600 | MGnify/ENA primary metagenome ERZ824600 (study PRJEB31778, sample SAMEA3449178) | human gut metagenome | biome: human gut; feature: human-associated habitat; material: faeces | place: United Kingdom | collected 2010/2012 ... | reverse complement strand
TATCTTTTTTATATAATCCATTACATTTTTTAATTTTTCTTTTGAAAAAGAGTCTATAAGATATAAATTATATCCTTCCTCCTCTATTGTTATTCCATCTTTTATTTTTTCATAAAATGTTTTTATTTCAGGAATATCTTTAAGTTTTAAGCTCTCATTTTTTTCATGAAAATCAACATTATATAACACTTCATTAGGAGTTAATTTTTTTTTCATTATTTATTCACTACTCCTGAATAAATTTCAAAAGTAGCCCTCCTTTTAGTAATCTACTAATATTAATATTCTAAAATGTTGATTTTAGATAATAAATTTAAAATTTTTATCTAATTTTTATATTAATCTAAGTTGTTCTATTTCTGTCTCTTTAAATGAAGACACACTAAGTCCTATAAGCCTTAAATCCTCATTAAAAGTTTCATTATCTATTAATTCTAAAGCTATATTTAAAATTTCTTCTTTAGAACATATATAATGATTTAATGTTTTACTTCTTGTATGATTTTTAAAGCTTTCTGTTTTATATTTTAATGTAACTGTTTTGGCTAAAATATTTTTACCTGTTAAAATATCACTAATTTCTTTTGAAAAAAACTTTAAGTATTTTTTTAGTTCTTCCTTATCCCCTATATTAGATTTAAATGTTCTCTCTTTTCCTACAGATTTTCTTTCTCTAAAGGTTGTCACTTCTCTTTTATCTATTCCCCTTATTCTTTCATATATTTCTATGCCTTGTTTTCCCATATATTCAATAAAAAATTCTAAGGGAAGCTCATATAAATCTTTTACTGTAAAAAGTCCCATATTATTTAATTTATCTGCTGACTTTTTTCCTAAACCATAAATTTTTGATATTGATAATGGAAATAAAATTTCTGGAAGCATATCTTCTGTTATAATTTTTAATCCATTAGGTTTATTCCAATCTGATGCAAGTTTTGCTAAAAATTTATTATAAGAAATTCCTATAGAAAGATTAAGCCCTAACTCTTTTTTTACTCTATTTTTTATATAAAAAGCTGCCTCTTTTCCATTTGTAAATTTGCTTTCTTCTAAATCTAAAAAAGCCTCATCTATAGATAAAGGCTCAATTAAAGGAGTTACCTCCTTAAATATATTAAAAATTTTATTTGATACTTCTTTATACCTTTCCATTCTTACTGGAAGAAAAATTCCTGATGGACATAAACTCTTTGCCATAAATACTGGCATAGCCGAATGTACACCAAATTTTCTTGCTTCATAAGAGCAAGTTGAAACAACACCTCTTTCACTAGTTCCTCCAATAATTACAGGTTTTCCTTTTAAATAAGGGTTATCCCCTTGCTCAACAGAAGCAAAAAATGCATCCATATCTACATGTAAAATAATCTTCTTCATAATCTAAACTCACTTGCTTTAAGCTAATATTTCAGAAAATATTCCTTGATTTTTGCTGTTTGAAAAGGAATAAACACAAATAGCTATAAGTTCATTTATATATTTAGCTTTAGATTTTCTAGAAAATTCTATAATAGCAGTTGCCATAAATTCTCTAAAGCTTCTATCCATATAAAATTCATATTCAAATTCTTCATCACAAAGATATTGTGACACTTCCTCTACTTTATTAACATATTCTTTAGCATTTCCTTTTCCTACTGTTGCACCTATAAATGGTAAAAATTGATGACTTACTTTCATATCTCTTCTTTCAAACTCTACTAATAATTCATTAATTTTACTTAAAGATATATTATTAGTATTAGTTAAAAATGCCATTATTAAACCTTGTACACTATTTTTAGAGAACATTTCTTTTTCCTCAAAATAGGATAAAATATTTTCCATACTATTTAAAAGTTCTTTTTCTTCTATTCCTTCAATAGCTAATATTGCACAAGAAATATAATCCTCTTCTCCTGTTATATCAGGATACTCTTTTTTCATAGATATATATATACTATGCATTCTTTTTATAATCTTAGCTTGTTCTTTTCCCTTTGAATATTTAACTATTATATATGAGGCTAATGTCAAATAGCTACTTTCTGTAAAGCCTTCTTCTTCGGCTTCTTGAGCCATTCTGTCATACATATCTGTCCATTCGTAATTTTCGCCATTTGCTGCTGATTCTAAATTTTCATGAGTAGATTTTATTTCTCCACCTTCTAAATATTTAAACCACATTTTAGCGTGTTCTTTCTCATTGTTAGCTGTTTCTTCAAATATAGCTGCTATTTGTTCATAGCCATCTTTCTTTGCTTTTGATGCAAAATATGTGTATTTATTTCTTGCTTGACTTTCACCAGCAAAGGCTTCTTTTAAATTTGCCTCTGTTTTTGTTCCTTTTAAATTCATATTATACCTCCACATATATATTATCACATTTTTCTAAAAAAAAGAATAAATTTATACAAATAAACTTATTCTTACTGCTTTTTTTATAGCTGTTCTAAATATATTTTCTATATTAGAATTTGTATTAAATAAATTTTTTTTAAATAATTTATTCCATAATGGGCCATCAAATGTTGCTATAATATTTTGATGATTACAAATTAAATATGATGTAATTTTATTATAATTTGAATTATAAATACTTATATCAGAATTATTCTTTTTAATTGATTTTAACATTTCTTCTAACATTGTTGTATCTTCTAAATTTATATTATCTATAAATATAATGTATTTACCTGTTGCTGATTTAAGTGCTAAATCAACAACTGAATTTTTTGTTTCATATATTTTTATTCTATTATCAAGAAAAGACCAATTATTACTTATTGCAAGTGTTTCATCTTTTGAACCACTATCAATTATAATAATTTCTATATCTTTATATGTTTGTTTTAAGAGTCCCATTATTATTCTATTTAAATGTTCGGCAGTATTTAATACTGGAACAATCACACTTACCTTTTCCATAATAGTATTCCCCGTTTCTTGATGGTTATTCTAATCAAAAAAGAGGATATTGTCAAATCAATTTAATATTTTTTTTATTCAGAAATTTTAGCAATTGCTTCTTTTATTATTCTGATAGAATTTTTAAATTTTGCTTCTTCTTCTGCTGTTAAATTTACTTTCATTTTTTTACTAACACCAGTTTTATTTATAATAGCCGGAAGTCCTATATATATTTCATTTTCTTCATCATAATTTGATACTGTTATAATAGCATTTTCATCACTTAATATAGCATCTGTAATACTAACTAAACACATACCAATTCCATAATATGTTGCACCTTTTTTATTTATTATTTCATAAGCAGCTTCACGAACTGAGTCTTCTAAAGTAATTTTTTCTTCTTGATTTAAAAAATCATCTATGTTTTGAAGTCCAATATTAACATTACTCCATGGAACAAATTCAGAATCACCATGTTCACCTATAACATATCCATGAACATTTTTAGGATTTACACTTATTTTTTTACCTACTAAATATTTTAATCTTGCTGTATCTAAACTTGTTCCACTTCCTATTACTTTATGATGTGGAAAATTAGAATATTTTTGAACTAAATATGTCATTACATCTAATGGATTTGTTGCTACTAAAAAAATACCATTAAAACTATTTTTTATAACATTTGTAACAATTTCTTTAAATATTTTACTATTTTTATTTATCAAATCCATTCTTGTTTCGCCTGGATTCTGATTCGCACCTGCTGCAATAACTACTATAGTTGCATCTTTACAATCTTCATAAGTACCTGCTTTTATATCTATTTTTGATGGTGCATAAGCTAAACAATGATTTAAATCCATTGCTTCACCTATTATTCTGTCATAATTTAAATCAATTAAAACTAATTCATTTACATTTGTTTTTTGATTTAATAATGCATAAGCATAACTCATACCTACATTTCCACAACCTATTATTACTATTTTATTTTTTTCCATTGTATTCCTACTTTCTAAATTTATTTTACCACAATATAGTAAATAATAATACTTTTTTTTAAAATTGTGTTATAATATTAAAAAAAAGTTTAGATATTCTAAACTTTGATAATCAATTGGCAGGGGTAGCAGGAGTTGAACCCACATTAACGGTTTTGGAGACCGTCGCTCTACCATTAAACTATACCCCTAAAACAAATTCTATTATACATATAAAATTTTGTTTTGTCAATTGATATTAATATGAAGGGATGAAATTATGGAAAGAATATTAACTGGTTTAAAACCAACTGGTGAATTAACACTAGGAAATTATATAGGTGCGATTATACCTTTGTTAGAATTGCAAAAAAATTATGATGAAATTTATTTATTTGTTGCTGATTTACATGCATTGACCGTACCACAAGATAAGGATTTATTAAATTCAAGAATTAAAAAATTTATTGCAATGTATTTAGCATGTGGAATTGATCCTGAAAAAGTTACAATTTATATTCAATCAGAAAATGAATTTATACCAGCTATTTCTTGGGTACTTGAATGTAATACTTATTATGGTGAAGCATCAAGAATGATTCAATTTAAAGAAAAGAGCAAACAAAATAGTAATTTTTCTATTGGTTTATTAACTTATCCTATTTTAATGGCTGCTGATATTTTGTATTGTGATGCAACTTATGTTCCTGTCGGAATTGATCAAAAACAACATGTTGAACTTGCACGTGATATTGCTGAAAGATTTAATAATAGATATGGTAATACATTTGTTATACCAAAACCACTTGTAAAGAAGGAAAGTACAAAAATAAAAGATCTAAAAGATCCTTCTAAAAAGATGAGCAAATCCGAAGAAAATCCTAATGGTGTTATTTCAATGTTTGATAGTCGTGATACAATTATAAAAAAGATAAAAGGCGCAACTACTGATTCAGAAATGATTGTAAAATACGATGAAGAAAATAAACCTGGTATTTCAAATTTATTAAATATTGCTTCTTCTATTACTGGTAAAAATATAGATGAATTAGAAAAAATGTTCGAAAATAAAAATTATGGTGAATTTAAAGCTTATGTTGCTGATGTTGTAAGTAATCATATTTGCAATATTCAAGAAAAATATAATGCACTTTTAGATAGTAATGAGGTTAATAAAATACTTGATGTTGGTATTGAAAAATCTAGAAAACTTGCTAAAGAAAAATATGAATTAATTAGAGAAAGGATTGGGTTAAATATAGGAAGATAATACTTCCTTTTTAATATAAATATGAAAAAGATAGAATTACTTAGTCCTGCTGGTAGCATGGAAGCTCTAAAGAGTGCTATTCATAATGGAGCAGATGCTGTTTATTTAGGTGGTAAAAGATTTGGTGCTAGAGCTTTTGCCCAAAATTTTAGTGATGATGAACTAATTGAAGCGATTAATTATGCACATATATATGATGTAAAAATCTATATAACTGTAAATACAATAATTTACGATGATGAATTTGATGATGCACTTAATTTTATAGAATTTTTATATAAAAATAATGTAGATGCCCTTATTATGCAAGATATAGGTCTTATAAATGCTGTACATAAGAAATTCCCTGATTTAGTTATTCATGCTTCAACACAATGTCATAATCATAATAAAGAAAATATTGAATTTTTAAAAAAAATAGGTGTTAGTAGAATTGTTCTTGATCGTGAAATGTCTTTAGATGAAATTAATAATTTAAAAATTGATATTGAAAAAGAAATATTTATTCATGGTGCTCTTTGTATAAGTTATTCAGGATGTTGTTTAATGAGTTATTTAAATGGTGGTAGAAGTGGTAATAGAGGTGAGTGTACAGGTTGCTGTAGACTTCCATATAAACTAATAAAAAATGATAAAGAATATAAAACAAATGGTGATTTTTTACTTAGTACAATGGAATTAAATACTTCAAAAAAAATAAAAGAAATACTTGCTTCCGATGTTATCTCACTTAAAATTGAAGGAAGAATGAAAAGCCCTGAATATGTTGGTTTTATTACAAAATACTATAGAAATTTGATTGATGGAAAACATAATTTAGAAGAAGATGAAAAAAAATTAAGACTTTTATTTAATAGGGATTTTACTGAAGGTTATTTATTTAACGCTAAAAACATCATGAATATAAAATCATCTAACCATCAGGGTATTAATATTGGAGAAGTTATTGAATATAATAAAAAATATATAAAAATTAAACTTTCTGATGAATTAAGTCAAGAAGATGGTATAAGATTTGAAAATGGTAAAGGAATGATTGTTAACAAATTATATAATAAAAAAATGTTATTAACATCTTTTGTTGATAAAAATGATATAGCAATTATAGAAAATAAATGTTTTGTAAATAGTGCTGGTAATGTACGTAAAACTGTAAGTTCTAAATTATTAAAAGAACTTAAAAATTATGATATGAAAAAATTGGATGTTAATTTTAAAGTTAAAGCATTCATTGGTAAACCACTTGAAATTACTATTGAAGATGATAACTTTAAAATAGTAGAAAAAGGTAATATTATTCAAAAATCACTTACTAGTGAAACCACAAAAGAAATGATTGTAAAGCAATTATCAAAGCTTGGTGATACTCCTTTTAGAACTGACAATGTTTTAATTGAAAAAGATGATAATATTTTTATTAGTATTAGTGAATTAAATAATATCAGAAGAAAATTGGTGCAAAATTTAATTTCTAAAAAAATTAAAAAAAAAGAAAAGGTTGTTAACAATAATGTTGATAAATATATAAATTATAAAGATAATCATGAAACTATTAACATTTTTGTTAATAATGAAGAACAATATAAGGCAGCAATAGATGAAAATATCAGTATTATTTATACTTCAAATTTAGAATTACATAAAAAATATCCTCATACGTTTTTAAAACTACCTAGAGTTATATTAAATAGGAAAGAATTTACAAACGATAATCTTTTAATAACTGAAATTGGTTCTTGTTCTTATAGTAAAACAAATACTGTTTATGGGAGCTATGAACTTAATATTATAAATAATGAAGCTTTGCAAGTACTTCATGCTAATGGTATCAAGCAAATTACTTTATCACCTGAAATAGGTAATAAAATTAATATGATTGACAATGTTAACAATAATGTGGAAATCATTGTATATGGTTGGTTAGAAGCTATGGTTATGAAATATTGTCCAATTAAATATTTAACTGGAGAATGTAATTGTAAAAATAATAAATTTTATTTAAAAAATCAAAATAATTTTTTATTTCCTATCGTTCAAAATAATTGTTTAACTACATTACTTAATTATAAACCAATTGATAATATTAATATGATTGACTATTATAGAAATTTAGGCATTAAGCATTTTAGAATTGATTTATATAATGAAGATTATAATAATACTATAAGAATAATTAAATTAATTAAAGATAAAATCATATAATATATATGGTGATATAATTGGCTATTTTAGCGCACACTTCAAAAGAAAGAGATATGTTAGCACGTCTTATGCGTGCTGAAGCTTTAGGTGAAGGTGATTTAGGTATGTTAATGGTTGGTAATGTTGTTGTTAATAGAGCACTTGCTGACTGTTATACTTTTAAAGATTTAAGAAATTTAAATGAAACTATAAATCAGAGTCCTGGCGGTTTTTCTGGTATTAATAGTCCTCTTTATTTTAGCAATCCTACTTCTAAAGAAAAGGATTTAGCTGATAAGGTTTTAAAGGGACAATATTATTATCCAGCTACCAATGCTTTATGGTTTTATGCACCAGGTGTTAATACCGATTGCGCACCTACTTGGTGGGATCAAAGAAATTCCGGAAGATATAAAAATCATTGTTTTTATATTCCTGATCCTGGAATATGTAAAGAAATACATTAATAAAACCCCTTTTCTATATTTAAGAAATGGGGTTTTAAATTACTTTAATTAATAAACATATAAAAATTATTTATTATGATTTATCATAAAATTCCTTATTCTATCAATATTTTTTTCTTGATATCCAGCACATTTATTTTGTTTAATTAATTCTTTAATTAAATAAAGATCTTTTATTTTAATATTATCTAATTTTTTGATTCTGCTTTCATTTATTTTACTGTTCGCTTTAGTATTTTTATAATCTTCTGATGTATAACAAAATAATTCCAAATTGGTATATTTTTGTTTTAATTTATCTGCTATTAATAGTCCTTCGGAATCAAAATAACCATTATAATATAATTTATTGTTAGCTTCTAATTTGTTTAATAGTGTAAAAAGTGCTAGGTTGGGATTGCCTGATGTTATAATAATTGGATAATTTAAATCTTTTAATGATTCTAACATTGATGGATTTTCAAAAATATAAATTTTCTTAATTTTTGTGTCTATTTTATCAAAATTAACTATATTAAATAAATTTAATTTTTTATTTAAATTAAAAATGTAGAAAACTTAATATTTTTTCTACATTGTTTGTAAATGAAATTATTTAGGGATTACTAATTTTTGACCTATACTTAATAAGTTACTTGTTAAATTGTTTACTTTTTTTAGATTTTGAACGCTAATATTATATTTATCAGCTATACTATATAAACTATCACCTGATTTTACTGTATATGTTGTAGTTGTACTTGTTTCTGGGATTATTAGTTCTTGACCAATTATTAGTGTATTATTTGTTAGACCATTAGCTTTTTTTAATTCATCTATTGTTATATTGTATTTTTGGGCAACTGAATATAGACTGTCACCTGATTTTACTACATAGCCAATTTCACCTTTTGTTTCTGGTATAACTAATTTTTGATTTAGACTTAAATTATTTGATGTTAAACCATTTGCTTTCTTTAATTCATCTACTGTTACGCCATATTTTTTTGCTATTGAATATAAGCTATCACCTGATTTTACTGTATATGTCTTAATTTTACTTTCGCTTGTTGGAATTAGTAGTTGTTCGCCTTCCTTTAAATTGGTAGAACTTAAATTATTGTATTTTACAAGGTCATCTACTGTTAGGTTATATTTTTTGGCAATGGAGTATAAATTATCACCTTTTGATATTGTATATACTGTATAATCTCCTGTAACTTGATTTTCTTCAATTGGTATTTTTAATGTTTGACCTATTTTTAATATGTTGCTTGTTAAATTATTTGCTGTTTTTAGGTTTTCTACACTAACATTAAATTTATTTGCAATACTCCATAAACTGTCGCCTTTTTCAACAGTGTAATTTGTTCCTGTGCCATAGCCAATGTAATCGAGTATAGCATCAACTACAGCATCAGCATATTCTTTAGCATTATTTTTTAACTGATTTACATCATCACCTTTACTATCTAAAAATCCGTATTCAACTAATACTGGTTCGGTATTGCCAGTATTACGATGAATAAAGTAATAATCTTTGGATGTATTACTTGGTAATCTTCTTTGATATGCTTCTCTTATGTTTTGACCTGCCTTAGAAAGTGAACCTAGTATTTTATTTGCAAGTGTACTTTTATTTCTTAAAGCATAAATTACTTCAGCACCATCACCACCTCGGGAAAAAAAATATGTGATTAGGCGATTATTTTTTCTTGATTTTACTAATATTTATGTATTTAATTTATTTCATCATAATTAGTTTTTACATCATCTAGCACCTTAAATCTATATTGAATTTCTATATTTCTATCTTTATCAATGTAAACATTCTTTACCAATGTTTTTATAAGTTCTCTATTAGGTTTATCTAAGTTTAAAAGTGATTTAATTTGTTCTTCATATTTTGCGATTTCCTTCACATCTTCTTTAACTTTATTTTCTTCATTATCTATTTCATTAATTCTATAGTTTAAAGTTGATATTCTTTTTTCAACTTGTTCAGACATTCTTATATAAGAATTTTCAGTAATTATTCCTTTAAACTTATCATCATATAAAGCATCAGACTTTCTTTTTAATTCATCTATTTCTTGTAATAGTTGTATCTTTTCATTTTGTTTATCACATTTATCTTGTTTTCTATTTTGTAATACTTTTAATGATAATTCTTTTATATTTAAAGTATCTAAATATCTTTGACAAGTATTTTTTATGACAGTCATTATTTTATCTTCTAACTTATCATAAGGGAAAAAATGAGGATAACATAAATGTCTTCTGGGATCTCTAGCATATTTATTACAATTAACACTCCAATATTTTCCATCTTTGTAGTTTTTATTCTTTCTATGTAAAACACTTAAAGAGTTACCACATTCCTTGCATACAAGTAAATTTTCTAATAATCTTTTTTCCCTGTTACAATGGGTAGTTCTTACTCTAGCAGGTGCATTTTGTATTGCTTCAAAGATAGTTTTACTAACAAGAGGTTCATGAGTATTTTCAACAATTATCCAAAATTCCTTTTCTAACGAAACCTTTTTTTGTGATTTATAACTTAATTTAGTTTGGACATTTTGTACCATATCTCCTGTATACATCCTATTTTTTAATATTTTATTTACTGAAGATATAGTCCACTGATTACATTTTTGTCTAACTGATAACTTTGTTCCTTTATAAGCACTTGGACATTTTATATTGTTATCATTTAAGTATGAAACAATATCACTAATACCTGTACCTGAATATGCCATATTAAATATCTTTTTAACAACAGGAGCAACTTCTGGATTAGGTATTAAATGTCCTTTATCAAGTGGGTCTCTCATATAACCATAACATGGTTTACTTCCAATAAATTTTCCCTGTTCTTTTTTATTTCTTAATATTGAGCGAATTTTCTTTGAAGTATCTTTACTAGTCATATCATTAAATAAAGCTTTAAATGGCGCTATATCGTTATTAGCACTTTCTAAAAAAGTGTCAACTTGATCTAATATAGATATATATCTAATTTTCTTCTGTGGAAAATATTGTTCTACATAATAACCACACTTTATATAATCTCTACCTAATCTTGATAAATCTTTCGTGATTACACAATTGATTCGACCTCCTTCAATATCCTTTAATAATCTTTGAAATGAAGGTCTATCAAAATTTGTACCAGTATATCCATCATCAACATATTCATCAATAAATGTAAAACCATTTTCTCTTACATAATCCATTAATAAATGTCTTTGATTAATAACACTTTCACTATCTGACTCATAAGTTTTATCTTCATCACTTTCTGATAATCTAATATAAATTCCAACTCTATAAAAACTTGGTGCTTGTATTATATTGTTATACACTTACTACTCCTTCCAATGTGTATAACTTTGAATAAGCAATATAATTATACCACAATCCTTTATTGCTTACTATTTTCTAACATTAATTTTAAGTACTCCTCTATTAAATCATCCAAGTTTTTATCTTTATCGAAATTTTCAATTATATTCACTATATACACCTCTCCTTTAATTTTATGAAACATGACAAACTATAAGACTTTATTATTTAAATTATTAAAGCACAAAAAAATTAGTTATATTTCAAACTAATTATATGAATAATTATATAATTTTTTTTGCCTCCTTCCCTCCAACAAAAAAAGGTGCAAGAAAAAAAGAGAATTTTCTTCTCTCTATAATCTTTGCAACTTTCCTATATTACCATATTAGCACATTTAAAGGTGCAAGTAAAGTGCAATTCAGTAATTACCACAGAATTGGAATTAAATTTATTCTTGCTCTACTAGTCTTTTTAACTTATTTATTTGTCTATTTAATAAAATACATAATCTATTAATTCTAGTATCTGAATATCCTGTTAAATGTTGATATTGATGCAATAAATCATCAAACCATTCTGGTAATCCTTCTAATTTACTTACATCTATTCTTTTAATATCTTTTACTATTTTTATTATTTCATCAAAAGGTTTAACTTCATAAAATAATTTACCTTCACCAGTTATATGTAATTCTTCTTCATCATAGTATTCAATATTTAAACTTTGCCCATTATCAAATATTGGAGCAACATCTAACCATTTTAAAGTGTTAACATCTCTTATTATTCCAAAATTATTAAGATGTCTATCTTCATTCATAATTAGAAAGTCTAAGATATACATATTTTCTATTTTTGTTCTTACATCTTTTATTCCTTCTGATTCTAACTTTTTAATATATTCTTCATAATCTTCGATACTATCATGTCTTTTCATATCATTTCTTATTTGATAGCAAGTAATAAGTTCTGTATCCTTTGTTATGAAACAAGGACATTTTGATACAACTGTATCTTTATAAGTATCAAGTGTATATTCTACATGATCAAAACCAAGTCTTTTACATATTTCAGTTGCAAGTACTTCATTAAAAGGTTGTAATGTCTCATTCTTATAACCACCTTTTAATAAGTATCTAATTCCACCTTCAATAATCCATGCTTTTTTTAACATTCCATCAGTAGTATTATTTGGAGTTTTAAGTGATGAAACATTTTGTATCATCTTACTATTTTTAGATAACGACGCTTCCATAAATTCTGCATAATCAAAATCATTATCAAAGAAATTTATATCTTCATATTTAATATCTGTACCAACTGGCTTTAACCAATATTGATCTGATAATGACAATCCAAATGCTTTGTCTAATAATTCACATGGAGCATTTATATTAAGCCTATGTAGTAATAAGTCTAGTTTATCTCTCCAAGATGGTATTCCTCTTCCTTTGAACCACTCACTTAAATTTGTTCTAAATGGAGTATCATTAATATCGTCGCTCATATAGAAACTTTTTAATATGTATGGTGCATAGTCAATGTTATACACATCATAGATTTTAGTAAACACACCTGTAGCAGAATCATACTCAGCGACTAATACCTCTATATTTTTATTCATTAAAGTACATTTCATAGGAAAATCATCTCCTTTTCTATACACTATTATATCATTATTTTCTAAAATATTCTTTAGTATTAGGTAAAAATAATACTAAATT
>ERZ824600.4222-NODE-4222-length-12857-cov-4.953992_pt1 | contig 12857 bp, 10 predicted proteins | sample MGYA00519933_ERZ824600 | MGnify/ENA primary metagenome ERZ824600 (study PRJEB31778, sample SAMEA3449178) | human gut metagenome | biome: human gut; feature: human-associated habitat; material: faeces | place: United Kingdom | collected 2010/2012 ... | reverse complement strand
CTAGTGGCCTAGGACACCGCCCTCTCACGGCGGGAACAGGGGTTCGACTCCCCTATCGGGTACCATAATGGTGCATCAAAAAGAATTTGCATCCTAAAAGCCCAGGCAATGTCTGGGCTTTTGTCTGCCCATAAATCCCGAGTGGGGCTATCAGGGCCATTATATTCAATCCGGCTCTGACGACAAAGGCAAATTGCCACGCAATGGCAATTAAAGATTCTTTTCGGGGCATGTCAGAAAGCTAAAAAAGTGGCGTTCAGCCACTTTTTTTGACACTTTGAAAAATATACTGTCAGCTACCTGTTATTCTCCAGCATTTCCAGGAAAGCCTCTATGCGGGTGCGAAGCTGACCTTCGTCGCCGGGAGAGTAGTCGGTGCGTACATGCAGGAAAGGAACACCCTCCTCGGCACAGATGTCTCCTATCGTTTTGCTCTCCACATCAAAGGGGGTGCAGGCATGAACGGTGATGCTGATAACGCCGTCTACCTTCCATTCCGCAAGGGTGCTGCGCAGCTGCTCGAAACGGCGGGTATTGGGCGACATTACCGCGCAGGGAACCTCAAGGTACTTATCCGCGATTGCCGTCATGGGATCGGCCTCGGGGCTTTCATCAATGGGCCGGCGCATATTCATTATGCCGCAGCAGCCCTCGTAGCATATGATAGCCGCCCCCAGCTCCTCAATAACGCCAAGTGTCTTATCCACAACGCCGTCTATGCCCGCGCCGGAAACCAATATGCGCAGCGGGTGCTGATCCGGCTTGTAGGGACCCTTGCCAGTTTCCCATTGTTCCCTCATCAGCCTGAGCATGCGCTCGGTCTTTTCCAGCTTGTTTTTCTTATCCAGCATAAAGTATTCAGCCGTAAGAACGCTGCGCATCTGCAGGCCGGTGGCGGCGGGGGGATCCAGCTTGCCCAGCTCATAAAGCTGTGCCATCTGGCTGCGCTCCCGGTTGAGTATGTGGATGGACTCCCGAAGCTTTTCGTCGGTTATCTTCACGCCGAAGCGCTCCTCCAGCGCCTCCTTAAAGCGTACAAGCTCTTCCCTCCAGCTTTCCAGCGAACGTTCTCGGTCGGGGATATTGGGCAGATGAATAACGTGCATCTGCTTTAGCTCCGATAGCATCTCATACATCTTTTTCTTGCCGTCGCAGGTAGTCTCGCCCACTATAAGATCGGAATAGAAGGCGAAGGGGCAGGTCTTGCCAAGTATGTTGCCATAGCTGGACTTTATAAGCGGGCAAAGATTTGCCGGCAGCTCGGTCTCCGCAAGGGGGATCGGCGGATCATAGTTGAAGCCGCAGAGCAGCACATTGTACATACCCCCCGCGTTGATTATCTCCATAGGGGCATATTGGCAGAAGGAGCCTATAACTATGTCCCCCTTTTCGGCGGCCTCCTTGACGAAAATGCTGGCGTTTTTCTTGGCGCCGGCGAATTCGTCCATAATATCCTGTAATTCCTGAGCACGATCTTTTAAGCTTTCCATAAAAGTTGCGATCCTTTCAAAAAAAGTACCGTTATAATTCAAGTGTGTATACCTGGTCGAAAGTCAGGCCCTTTTCTTTGAGAAAATCTTCTATCTTCTCCCGGTCTTCCGCTGAAGCGCGCCAGGCAAAGCCGCAGCTTGCGGTGATCTGATTCGGCACCGGTATAATACTTCCCGGCATATCGTACTTCCGGCACGCCTCCTCCATAGCAAGGGCAGAGGTCATGTTGGAAAATGATACTACCGTACAGCTTACTTTGGTTTTCAGCATAGCGTCTCAATGAACGCCGATATGCGCGTGTCGATTTGCCCCGCATCCTCCTGAGAATAGTCAGTCTCCAGCGACATGTAGGGTATGTTCAGTCCTTCGCACAGCTTGCGGATGGCCCGTGTTTCTATCATGTAAGTGGTGCAGGTCTGAAGGGTTACGTCAATTACGCCCTCCGCGCCGAATTCCTGGATCAACTCAGGCAGGTTTTCCATGCGTCTGGTGTTAGGCGACATTACGGAGCAGCCGATATTAAGATACGCGTCGGCAATGGCCTCCGCCATATCCTCCCGTTCCGTATCCACGAAACAGCGAGCGGCCTTAATGCCGCTGCAGTTTTCATAGCAGACGACGGCGCCGCCGCTGCGTTCCACGGCGCCCACGACTTTTTCCAACACTCCCCCGATGGGGCATCCAGTAATGAGAATTCGCCTTTCTTCTTTTCTTATATCGTCAGCTTCCTCGTATGCCTTGCGTATTTCAGTTGTAAGGGCGCGGGTGGAAGCTATGGCATCTTCAAGGTCAAAATTATAATTAAGCCCTTCCAAGAATTTATAAAGCTTCTGCCCGGAGATGGGTACCGGGGAAAGGCGCTGAAGCTCCATAAGCTCCGATCGGGCGCGGCGCAGCTCATTTCGCCTTTCGGCGGCCTTACGCAGCATCTCGTTGGTTATTTCAACGCCGGCTTCCCTGCTTATAAAATCGATAAAGCGACGAACCTCACTGATCCAAAGCTGGCGGGAATATGTGCGGTCTATCCCCTGGGGTATCTGAAGCACGTACATTTTCTTGCGCTGCCCCAGCAGGTCGTACATCTTCTTTTTTCCGTCGCAGGTGGTTTCGCCAACGATCAGGTCGGACCAATAGGTATACGGGCACTTGTCTGTAATGGCAAAGCCATAGCTGGATTTGATAAGGGGGCATAAGTTTTTGGGAAGAACCGTCTCCGCTGCCGGAATAGTTTCGTTGCTCATGCCGCAAAGGCTCACCGAAAGCATGCCCGCAGCATCCAGCACCTCCAGCGGGGTATAGGTGCAGAAGTAGCCCGCTACCTTACGTCCGCTTTCCTTTGCCGCCTTCATCTTAAGAAAGCCGGCTTTCCGTCCTTCTGAGTATTCCTCAAAGCGTTCTGGCAGTTTTAATTCCTCCATATTCCATCCTCCGGTTTATTTCATATTCTGAGCATAAAGAGCGGCGCCTATCGCCCCGGCGTAGCGGGCAAGAGGAGCGCTTTTAACCGACGTTCCTATCTTTTCAGAAAGCATCTCCAGTATAAACGGCAATTCGCACAGACCGCCCGAAAGATAGAAATCGCCGCCGTTGACACTGAGCCTTCCCAGCTGCCCCCACACCTTGCTTGCGATGGACTCCACTATGCCGTATGCGATATCCTCTTTGTTCGTGCCGCGGCCTATGAGGCTCACCACCTCGGATTCCGCAAATACGGTGCACATTGAGGATATGCTTACATGGTTTTCACTCTGACGGGCCAGCTCGCAAAGCTCATCCAGCCTTACGCCCAGCGTTCCCGCCATGATGTCCAAAAAGCGGCCGGTTCCTGCGGAGCATTTGTCGTTCATGATAAAGTTCTGGACTCGGCCGTCCTTTACCTCGATTATCTTGGTATCCTGTCCGCCTATATCTATAACGGTAAAGGCGTCGCTTTTGAACAGCCAGGCCGCGCCTCTTCCATGGCACGAGATCTCTGTAACAGTCTTATGGGCAAAAGGTATGGATACCCGTCCATAGCCTGTGGCGACTATTCGCGCGTCTTTTTTATGGATATTCTGCGTCTCCATCTCACTGAGCAGGCCCTCGGCCGTTTCAATGCAGTTCCAACCCGTAGGAACGACTTTACTGAAGACCAGGCTGCCCTGTTCATCCAGAACCACTGCCTTAGTGCAGGTAGAACCCACATCGAATCCTATATAACGCATAATTTTTCTCCTGATTACTGCATAATTGCCAAATTTCATTCTATCAGCAAAAGCCATTGCGGTAAAATTCAAAATTCCGATATGAATTGCATATAACGCGATTTTTCGATATGACAACAGGACGGGTTCCATGCTCCGCATACAATAAAGCCCCCGGGGGCCCCGGGAGCTCTTTACACAGCATCAATAAAACGGCCTAAGCCGCTCTATTGCTTTATTTTCTCGCCGAATTTCTCTGCTTTGCGTTACGCATATAGCCGCCGCGAACGGTTTTTACATCGCTTACGGTTATCATGGCGGCGGGGCAGGTCTGCTGTATCTCCTCCATCACGGACTTGAGCAGCTTGCGCTTTATCATCATGATCAGCATATAGTGACTGTTGGCATCCTTGCCCTTTACATCTATGGAGGTGACGCCATAGCCCTGACTTTGCAGATAGTTGGCCAGCTTCTTTGTTTCCTCAAGTGTAGGTACGACTATTTGCAGCGATGAAAGGCCGAAGGCCAGCAGCTCATCCAGCCATGATCCTATGTAATTGCCGCCGGCATACGCAAGGGCATATGAGATGGCCTTGCCTATGTCATTCTTCCATCCGTCCAACACGCTGCTGGCAATTATAAGCCAGAGTGTTATCTCGATTATGGCGATCAGGCTTCCCTTTACCCTTTCGCCGCGGTTTATGAGCACTATCCGGAGGGTGCACAGCGACACCTCCAGCACCTTACCAAAGAAAATTACAATATATACCCAGAAGCTGCCGCTGCTCAGGAACGCGTCAAACCATGTGAAAAATGCCTGCATATGTATCCTCCCTTTCTGTATGTTTTGTCCCTTCTCAGGCGAACGGCGCTTATTATATCATATTCCAGTAAAAAGTAAATGGACTAATTATGAACAATAGCTTTCGTTATGCCGCTGGCTTCCCCGCTTCCCTTTCTTTTGCCCTGGCAATGCGTCTATTCCTGCCCTTCCACTGGCCAATACCTATGATTCCGCTAAGAAGATATGTGATACCTGTGGCTATCATTACCACATCTCCCGCGGAGCCGCCGCCTCGCACCAGGTGAGTTGCACTTATGTACAGGAAATACCCTACCAGTGTTATGCCCAGCACCGTACACAGCACGTACAGCAGCATTCGCCACACCGGATTATTCGGCTTGCCGTCCCTCATCAGCGGCCTTATAAAGCCGCCTATAACGCTGCAAAGCGCAAAATGCGCAAGACCTGTCATCACGGCTGTGAAGGCAAAATCAGCCACTGTGCCCAGTATTCCTTCCTCCTGAGTGAAATTGCCAAGAAGGCTGGAGTTGGTCTTACCAAGCCATATGGCGAACAGCACTCCCGCCCCCAGCGAAAACAATGCCGAGAAAAGACCCCATGGCCCGTTTTTGCCGCGCACCGCTATAAAGCTGAATATCAGCGCCAGCAGTGCCAACGCCGCCACTAATACTATGACTATTGTAAATGCGTTCATATTTCCGATTCTCCCTGTTGTTATGAACTAACTATATCATATTGCAGACCGGCTCGGAAGGTGTAATAAGTTACTTTTAACTAAAAAAGCAGAAGCCCGAAAGCTCCTGCTTTTTGTTTATCTTTCTTCTCGGAAGTATGCAAGGCCAAGGCTTGCAGGGGGCTGATCCTCGCGCTTCTTGCGCAGGGAAACAACTATCAGCACTACCAGAGTTACTACATAAGGCAGCATCTTATACAGCTCCTTTATGGAGAGCTCTGTACCGGTTGGAATGTAGAGGTACAGTATGTAGAACCCGCCGAAGAGTATGGAAGCCAGCACGCTTACATTAGGACGCCATATGGTGAATATAACCAGCGCTATGGCGAGCCAGCCGCGGTCGCCAAAGGCATTGTTTGACCATACGCCGCAGGCATAGTCCATTACATAGTACAGTCCGCCGAGGCCCGCTATCATGCTGCCTATACAGGTAGCCATGTACTTGTACTTGGTTACGTTTATGCCGGCCGCATCGGCGGTGGCTGCGCTCTCGCCCACTGCCCTCAGATGCAGGCCCGTGCGGGTATGCTTGAGGAAGTAAGAGCTCAGCAACGCAATGATTATCGCCAGATACGCAAGGAAGCCGTAGGACAGGAATACCTGACCGAACCAGCCCGTAGTCTCAGCTATTGGCAGAGACTTGCTGAAGTAGGCGCTGGTAGCGGAAAGAGCTATGGAGGGCACCTCGCTGCCGGTCAGCTTTATAAGTGAGCCGCCGAAGAAGTTGCCTATTCCTACGCCGAAGGTGGTCAGCGCAAGACCGGTCACATTCTGGTTAGCCCGCAATGTGACAGTAAGCAGGCAGTAGATAAGGCCCATTATCAGTGAACCCAGCAGTGAAGCAAGCATGGGTATACCTATTGCCAGCACCGCGCTCATCTCCGCGGCACTCGCTACCGACTGCTCATAGAAGAATGCTCCTATAACACCGCATATGCCGCCAACGTACATGACGCCAGGGATACCCAGATTCAGGTTGCCGGATTTTTCCGTCAATATCTCGCCGGTGCTGCCGTACAGCAGGGGGATGCCCTGCATGACTGCACGTGGGAGGAAAGATGCAAAATCGAACATTGCTTATGCCTCCTTCTTTCCGGCCTTACGCAGGCTTACTTTATAGTTGATGAAGAACTCGCTGCCGATGATGAAGAACAGTATGATGCCCGTCAGTATATCGGCAAAGGAGTGGTTCAGGCCAAATACGCTGGAGATTTCGCTTGCGCCGCGGCTCAGAACTACCAGCAGGAGACTGGTGAATATCATCATGATTGGGTTGAACTTTGCCATCCAGGATACCATGACCGCGGTAAATCCGCGCCCGCCTACTATGGTAGTAGTCAGGGTGTGGTCAGTACCTGCCGTGAGCAGCAGACCCATAAGGCCGCACATAGCGCCGGAAAGCACCATGGTGCGAATGATCACTCGCTCTACCTTTATGCCCGCATAGCTTGCGGTGCGCTGGCTCTCGCCCACTACGGCGATTTCATAGCCGTGTTTGCTGTACTTAAGGTATATATATGTAAGCACAGTCAACACTGCCACAACAAGAATTGTGAGCAGGTACTGCTTACCCGCTATCTGAGGCAGCCAGCCAGCATTGGTATTCTGGTTGATTATGCCTATCTTACCTGCTCCCTTGGGCACTTCCCAGACGATGATGTAATACGCCGCAAGCTGTGTTGCTATGTAGTTCATCATCAGCGTGAACAGCGTTTCGTTGGTATTCCAGCGCGCCTTGAAGAAGGCGGGCAGGAAGCCCCACAATGCGCCGGCGGCAATAGCCGCGACTATCATTATGAGGATGAGAAGGCCGTTGGGCAGCTTATCGCCGAGGCAGATCATGCAGGCGGCGGTGGCGAGGCAGCCTATGAGCACCTGGCCCTCCGCGCCTATGTTCCAGAAGCGCATCTTGAATGCGGGGGTGACAGCAAGGGATATGCCGAGCAACACCGCGAGATTCTGGAAGGTAACCCAGGTCTTACGCACCGTGCCGAATGCACCGTGGAATATGGTGCCGTAAATGCTTATCGGGTTCTCGCCCGTCATGAACATTGTAACCAGCGCGCAGACTATCAGCGCAAACAGTATTGCACAGCCGCGTATAGCCGCCGAGATGTACCATGGAAGCGTGCCGCGCTTTGCGATATGGAATAGAGACTGCTTATTCATTCTTTGCCTTTCCTCCTTCCACTCGAGTCATAAGCACGCCTACCTGGCGCTTGTCAGTCTTGCGGGCATCTACGACGCCGGATACCTGACCGCCGCAGAGGACTACTATTCTGTCGCACAGCTCCAGCAGCACATCCAGGTCCTCGCCCACATATACTACGGCTACGCCCTTCATCTTCTGCTCTGTGAGCAGGTTGTAAATAGTGTAGGAAGTATTAATATCGAGTCCGCGGACTGCGTATGCCGTCATCAGCACTGAAGGCGACTGGGCTATCTCACGGCCTACCAGCACCTTCTGCACGTTGCCGCCGGACATGCGGCGCACCGGGAAGGAAGTGCTGGGGGTAACTACCTCGAGCTCGTCCCAGATGCGCTTTGCCAGCGCCTCGGGATCCCTGCGGTTAACAAAGGGGCTTTTGCCCTTGCGCCAGGAGCGCAGCATCATGTTGCCGGTCATGCCCATCGAGCCGACCAGGCCCATGCCGAGCCTATCCTCAGGCACGAAGGACATCGCTATTCCCTTCTTGCGTATATCCATAGGATCCAAGCCGACCAGATTGCGGCCTTTCTCTTCATCCGGGCCGTAATAGGTAACGGTTCCTGAGGATATGGGGTAAAGGCCCGCTATGGATTCAAGCAGCTCGCGCTGGCCGCTGCCGGCTATGCCCGCAATGCCCAGCACCTCGCCCGCATTGATGGTAAAGCTGACGTCGCTCAGGCGCTTTACACCCAGCTCGTCATAAACGGTCAGGCCGTCCACCACAACGCGTGGGGTCACATTGATAGGATCTGGGCGGTCGATGTTGAGGGTAACGCTGCGGCCTACCATCATGTCAGTCAAAGACTGCTGATCGGCATCTTTGGTCATAACGTCGCCAATGTATTCACCCTTCCGAAGAACGGCAACGCGGTCGGATACCTCCAGCACCTCATGCAGCTTATGGGTGATGATGATGAGGGACTTTCCGTCCGCCTTCATGTTGCGCATTATCTGGAAAAGCTTGTCGGTTTCCTGAGGAGTCAAAACGGCGGTAGGCTCGTCAAGTATCAGAATGTCAGCGCCGCGATAAAGGACCTTTACGATCTCCACGGTCTGCTTCTGAGAAACCGACATATCGTAAATCTTCTGATTGGGATCTATGTCGAAGCCGTATTTTTCGCAGATTTCTCGTACCTTTTTGCTGGCGTCGGCCAGGTTCAGCTTGCCCTCAAGACCCAATACGATGTTTTCCGTTGCGGTAAACACGTCCACCAGCTTGAAGTGCTGATGTATCATGCCTATGCCGTTGTCGAAGGCATCTTTGGGCGAAGCGATCGTCACGGGCTTGCCGTGAATGTAAATCTGCCCCTCATCGGGGTAGTAGATACCGGAGAGCATATTCATAAGGGTGGTTTTTCCGCTGCCATTCTCGCCCAAAAGAGAAAGTATTTCACCCTCATGCAGTTCGAGATTGATATTGTGGTTAGCAACTATCGAACCAAATTTTTTAGTAATGTTCTCCATCTTAACTGCACATGCAGTTCCCAAGGCGGTCACCCTTTCTTTATGGAAGGAATCTCAGAAATTCTTCCCGAATTTTGATTTGTTTGATTTTATATTATCATAACAAATTTTGTTTGTAAACCAAAATGATTTAGGTAATTTAGGCAACAGCGCCGGCCGGCACAATTAATTGCAGCCGGCGCCGTATACAGTTCACTTTTAATAAAAAAACGGGCTGCCCGAAGGCAGCACGTTTTTATAGCAGTCTTTAGAACTTCTGATCCAGCAGAGTGATGCCGTCGATGTTGAGCTGGAAGTAAGGAGCAGAGCGGAACTTGGACTCCATGAAGGCGCCGTTCTCGATAACTTCGGTATCGGGAGTGTAATCAGCGTCAGTGTCCACGTCAGCCATGCAGGAATCAAGAGTCTTGCCCTCTACGGTGAAGGTAGCGCAATCGAATACCTTCAGCTCGCCGCTCTCCAGCTTGGCGATGGCGGCGTCGATGGCTTCCTGGGTGCCCTCAGCGGCAACGTTGGTGTTGAGGTCGGTCAGCTTTACGGAGCCGGTAGCAAGAGTGCCGGTCCAGTCGGCGTCGATAGCCTCGCCGTTCATGCAGGCAGTGATGGCATACTCATAGTAGGGAGCCCAGTCGATGCGGGAGGAGATCAGATAGGTGTTGGGGCAGGCGGCCTCGGTGGAACCGTTGTAGGAAACGTCGGGAACACCGGCGGTCTCGCAAGCGGTGGGAGCGCCCATGGAGTCGGCGTGCTGGCTGATGAGCTTGCAGCCGTTCTGGATGAGCTTCTGCGCGCCTTCCTTCTCGGCGGTTTCATCATACCAGCTGCCGGTGAAGGTGACTTCCATCGTGGCAGTGGGGCAGACGGAGCGAGCGCCCAGGAAGAAGGAGGTGTAGCCGGAGATAACCTCGGCATAGGTGAAAGCGCCGACATAGCCGATCTTGGCCTCGTCCGCGGAGAACTCACCGTTGGCGATCATCTCGTTGAGCTTCATACCGGCAGCGATACCGGCGAGGTAACGGCCCTCATAGATGGAAGCGAAGGCGTTGTGGTAGTTGGCAAGACCCTCGGTGTGCGCCTTGGTGCCGGTGGAGTGGCAGAACTGCACGTCGGGGAAGTCCTTCGCGGCCTGGATCATGTAGTCCTCGTGACCGAAAGAGTCGGCGAAGATGATGTTGCAGCCGGCGTCGGCCAGCTCAGCGGCCTTGTCGTAGCACTCCTGACCCTCGGGAACGTTGGTCACGATGGTGTATTCGACACCGAGCTTCTCGCTGGCCTCTTTCGCAGCGTTGATGAAGTTGAGGTCGTAGGTGGAGTTTTCGTCGTGGAGCATGATGAAGCCGACCTTGAAATCGGTGACTTCGTTGTTGTCCTGATCGTCGGTGTTGGTATCGTCCTTCTTATCGCCGCAGGCGACGAGGGCGAGGACCATGGCGAGACTCAGGAGCAGTGCAAGGAACTTCTTCATTTCAGTAAATCCTCCTTAAATTTTACGGCAATCAAAAGATTTGAATACCGTTACCACCATGATACATAAAAAGGGGAAATTTATCAACAGGAAAAACGAAAATCAACGATCAAACTTGACCAAAAAAGAATTGGTTCTTTTAGCCATAGCGGAGAAAGAAGCAAATATTGCGTAAAGAAAATGAAAAAAGCCCCGCTTGATGAGCGGGGCTTTTAAAGTAAAGATTACATCTGTACGCGGGTACCGGTCTTGCACTCGATGCCCTCAGCAGCCTTCTCAAGAAGGGTGATGAGCGCAACGCGGCCGGGCTTGCTCTCTGCAAACGACATGGCGGCCTGCACCTTCGGCAGCATGGAGCCGGGGGCAAACTGCTTCTCGTCGATATACTTGCGCGCCTCGTCCGGGGTCAGGGTATCGAGACCCTTCTGGTCGGGCTTGCCAAAGTTGATGGCGACCTTCTCAACGGCCGTCAGGATGACGAGCATATCGGCGTCGAGCAGCTCGGCGAGCTTGGCGGAGGCAAAGTCCTTGTCGATGACGGCGGGCGTGCCGTAGAGCTTGCCGTCCTTACGCACAACGGGGATGCCGCCGCCGCCGACGGTGATGACGACGGTGCCGTTATCGACGAGCGCCTTGACGGTGTTCTTCTCGATGACATCGATGGGCTTGGGGGAGGGAACGACCTGACGGTAGCCGCGGCCGGCGTCCTCGACCATGGTGTAACCCTTCTCGGCGGCGATGCGGTCGGCGGTCTCCTTATCGTAGAACGCGCCGACGGGCTTGGTGGGATGCTGGAAGGCGGGGTCGGCCTCGTCCACGAGCACCTGCGTGACGACGGTGGCGACGTCCTTGGCCATGCCGCGGGAGGCGAGCTCGTTGCCGATGGCGTTTTGGAGGTGATAGCCGATGTAGCCCTGGCTCATAGCGCCGCACTCGGGGAAGGGCATATCGGACTTGATGGCCTTGGCCTCGGCGGCGGTGGCCATGCCGAGGTTGATCATGCCGACCTGGGGACCGTTGCCGTGAGCGATGATGACCTCGTTGCCCTGCGCGATCAGGTCGACGATGGGCTTGGCGGTCTCGGTGACGAGAGCGAGCTGCTCATAGGGGGTGTTGCCCAGCGCGTTGCCGCCGAGCGCAATGACGATGCGTTTACCCATGGTGATATATCTCCTTAAAAAATAAATTTGAACCGTTCGGTCGGCGCAATGGCCGAATTTCCATTGCTTTCCGCCTATATTATAGGCAATGCTGCACGAGACTGCGAGACATTTCCCGTGATTTTTCTTGTATTTTACCGCTTTCCTGAGTGAAGCGGTCGAAGAAAAAGGGCGGCAGAAGCCGCCCTTTTCAGTTGTGCGCGGTCTCTTAGAACATCTTGCGCTCGGCGTCGGACTTGTCCATCTCCATGAGAGCGCGGACGGGGTCCTTGACCTGTGCGAGGAAGATCATCGCGGCGATGATGTAGGGCTTGTAGGAGGCCTGCTTGTACAGAGGAACGATGTAGCGGTCGAACACGGAGTTGTCGACCTCGCCCTCGGGGCAGGAAAGACCGGAGATGTCGGCGGGCAGGCAGTGCAGGTAGAGCGCCTTGCCGTCCTTCGTGAGCTTCATCATCTCTTCGGTGCAGGCCCAATCCTTGTGCTCGGCGTTCTGCGCGAGGAGCTTCTTCTCCAGCGCGTCGATGCCGGCCTTGTCGCCCTTCTGGTAGAGCTTGGTGCGCTCCTCCATGGCCTTGAACGGAGCCCAGGACTTGGGATAAACGATGTCGGCGTCCCGGAAGGCTTCCTTCATGTCATTGCACTTCTTGAAGCTGCCGCCGGTGGCCGCCGCGTTCTTCTTGGCAATCTCCTCGACCTCGGGCATGACCTCATAGCCCTCGGGATGGGCGAGGGTGACGTCCATGCCGAAGCGGGTGAACAGGCCGATGACGCCCTGCGGGACGGACAGCGGCTTGCCGTAGCTGGGGGAGTAAGCCCAGGTCATGGCGACCTTCTTGCCCTTCAGGTTCTCCACGCCGCCGAAGTAGTGGATGACATGCAGCATGTCGGCCATGCACTGGGTGGGGTGATCCACGTCGCACTGCAGGTTCACCAGAGTGGGCTGCTGCTCCAGGATGCCGTCACGGTAGCCTTCCTTCACGGCGTCCATGAAGGTCTTCTGATACTTGTGGCCCTCGCCGATGAACATGTCGTCACGGATACCGATGACGTCGGCCATGAAGGACACCATGTTGGCAGTCTCACGGACGGTCTCGCCGTGGGCGATCTGGGACTTCTTCTCGTCCAGATCCTGCACCTCCAGGCCCAGCAGGTTGCAGGCGGAGGCGAAGGAGAAGCGGGTACGGGTGGAGTTGTCGCGGAAGATGGAGATGCCCAGGCCGGAATCGAACACACGGGTGCTCTTGTTGCGCTCGCGCAGGTCGCGCAGGGCGTCGGCCACGGTGAAGATAGCGTCGATCTCATCGTCGGTCTTGTCCCAAGTCCAATAGAAATCGGTCTTGTACA
>ERZ824600.4220-NODE-4220-length-12860-cov-3.269895_pt1 | contig 12860 bp, 10 predicted proteins | sample MGYA00519933_ERZ824600 | MGnify/ENA primary metagenome ERZ824600 (study PRJEB31778, sample SAMEA3449178) | human gut metagenome | biome: human gut; feature: human-associated habitat; material: faeces | place: United Kingdom | collected 2010/2012 ... | reverse complement strand
ATTTTTCTTTTGATACAAACTTAAAAAGTATCATCTTTGCAGACAGATTTTTAGTATTGAAAGGATTAAATAGAATTTTAAACTATAATAATGATAGGATATAGACAAACACTCTTGGTGTTCTTGCTTATGATGTTGTCCGGAGCGGCAATCGCTCAAAATAATACGAATTCTCCCTATACACGATACGGATACGGACAATTGGCGGACCAGGGTTCAGGTAATAGCAAAGCCATGGGTGGTATTGCATACGGATTACGGGATAAATATCAGGTGAATTTCGCTAATCCGGCATCCTATACGGCGATCGATTCGCTTACTTTTATTTTTGACGGCGGTATTTCCCTGCAAAATACGAACTTCAGTAACGGTACGATAAAGCAAAATGCCAAAAACTCCAGTTTTGACTATATTACAATGCAATTTCGTTTGGGTAAATGGGCTGCTATGAGTCTGGGATTGTTGCCTTACTCGAATGTAGGGTATAGCATGGCGGAATACAAGGAAGATACGGATTATCCTTCCCAATCCAGCGCGTTGCAATATTATGGAGACGGTGGATTACATCAGCTATATTTGGGAGCAGGGTTTAAAGTCTTGAAAAATCTTTCTGTCGGTGCTAATATCTCATATTTTTGGGGAGATATAACGCACACAAGAGCCATAACATTTCCGGGAAATTCGTCTACTTTGCCGCTGACTACGATAACAGGTACATCTATACAAAGCTATAAGTTGGATATCGGAGCACAGTATACGCAGGTATTCGGAAAGAAACATGAAGCTACATTAGGTATAGTATTCTCGCCGGGACATGATTTGAACAACGATTCATATGTAGAGGATAGATTGGGAAATGAGAAAACGGGAACTACTGTGAATAACAGAGATACGGTTGCCGCTTTCGGTAGTCCGATGAGTTTGGGTGTTGGTTTCAGCTATGTGTATGACAAGCGTTTGACGGTAGGGGCTGACTTTACTTTTCAAAAATGGAGCTCAGTTACTTATATGAATGAGAAAAATGCTTTCTGTAACCGTACCAAGATTGCTGTAGGCGCTGAATTTCTTCCAAACCCTATGGGAAGGAGCTACTTGGCACATGTAAAATATCGTTTGGGAGCTTACTATTCCCAACCTTATTATAAAATAAACGGTATGCGTGCCGCTGACGAATATGGGGTGACTGCCGGTTTCGGACTTCCCATTCCGCGTACGCGTTCTGTGTTAAGCCTTTCGGCCCAGTATGTAAGAACCGAAGGCAAGACAGCCGCATTCCTGAATGAAAATACGTTGCGTATCTGTGTTGGAGTAACTTTCAATGAACGTTGGTTCTTCAAGCGGAAAGTTGATTAATGCTGAATGGTGAAAATAGACAATATAACAACTAAAATTTAAATACAATGAAAATTAAAACGCTTGTCGCTGTTTTGCTCCTTTCGGGTGGAGTAACCAGCACTTTCGCACAAAGTGATTGTAATGCCAATAGTAGTATCTCGCATGAGGCAGTAAGAGCGAAAAACTTCAAGGATGCTTACGCTCCTTGTATGGCAGTTCTGAAAGATTGTCCGACACTGAGATATTACACTTATACCGATGCGCAGAAGATTCTTACAGGTTTGATGAGTCAGATTAAGGATCGTAATTCAGCAGAGTATAAGAAATTGTTTGATGAACTGATGGCTGTGCATGATCAGAAAATGAAGTATATTCCTGAATTTGCTTCAAAGATGAAGGGTGTACCGAGTGTTGCGTCTGCATTAGGCACAAAAGCTGTGGATTATCTGCAATATGCACCTGCTCCTGATTTGAATCAGGCTTATGCCTGGCTGAAAGAATCAGCAGAAACCGCTAAGGGTGAGTCTGATGGTGCTGTATTGCACTATTTTGTTGATGTGTCCATGCAGAAAGTAAAGGCAGATACTAATCATCCAGATCTATTCTTCCAGAATTATATCAATGCTTCGCAATACGCCGATGATGCTATTGCAGCAGAGGATAATGCAAAGAAAAAAGCTGTTTTGCAAACAATCAAGGATAATTTGGTAGCTATGTTCGTTAACAGCGGTGTAGCTGATTGTGAATCATTGCAGAATATCTACGGTCCGAAAGTTGAAGAAAATAAGGCAGACTCTGCTTTCCTGAAGAAGACCATCACTATTCTGAAGATGATGAAGTGTAATGAATGTGAGGCATACTTCAAAGCTTCCGATTATTTGTATCGTGTTAATCCGACTGCTGATGCAGCTGTAGGTGTAGCATATATGTACTATAAAAAAGGTGATTATGACACTGCGGTGAAGTATTTCGATGAAGCATTGGGCATGGAAACCGATAATGCAAAGAAATCTGAAATGGCTTATGCTACCGCTGCAGCTTTGTGGCAGGCTAAGAAACTGTCTCAGGCAAGAACTTATGCCCAGAAAGCAATCAGCTTTAATGAAAACTATGGCGAACCCTATATTCTGCTGGCTCAAATGTACGGTTCAAATCCCAACTGGAGTGATGAGCCTGCATTGAACAGATGTACTTACTATGTAGTTATTGATAAACTTCAACGTGCTAAAGCCGTAGATCCGAGTGTTACAGATAAGGTTAATGAACTGATTGCAACCTATGCACGTCATACTCCGCAGGCAAAAGACCTCTTTATGTTGGGTTACAAAGCCGGTGACCGTATTACGATTGGCGGCTGGATAGGTGAGTCTACAACCATTAGATAAGAATATGTCGCTACAACCTAACGTTGTCGGACATAAAAATATGAGCATAACCATTGCCCTGAGGGTGATGGTTATGCTTCTTTTATTTTCTTCCTGTTCCGGACGTAAAAAAGAGATGGGAGCTGCCATTACCGAACGTGATTCGTTGCCGGTTATGGATACTAAAGGGGTAACAACGCTGATTTCCGATTCGGGTATTACCCGTTATCGGGTCAATACGGCGGAGTGGTTGATTTACGACCGTAAGAAACCACCTTATTGGGCGTTTGAAAAAGGTATATATCTGGAAAAATTCGATTCTTTGTTCCATACTGAAGCCAGTATCAAGGCCGATACAGCTTATTACTATAATAAGAAAGAATTGTGGAAGCTGATAGGAAATGTACACATACAGAACCTGAAAGGAGAAAAATTCGATACGGAGTTGCTGTATTGGGATCAGAATAAAAAGCGTGTCTATTCCGATCAGCGGGTGCGTATAGAACAACCCGACCAGATAATTTATGCCATTGGTTTTGAATCAAATGAGCAATTGACAAAATACCGTTTCTTCAAGACGGAAGGTATCTTTTATGTGGATGAGGACAGTGTCACCCCTTCTGATACGTTGAAAACAGACAGCATCAAATAATATGATGAGCACTATAATTTACTTATTGATAACCATGGCTTTCTCCGCTTTTTTTTCGGGGATGGAGATTGCTTTTGTTTCCGTGGACAAACTCCGTTTTGAGATGGAGCGGAAACCGGGTATTACGTCAAGCATCCTTTCTTGTTTCTTCCGCAATCCGAATAATTTTATTTCCACCATGCTGGTGGGAAATAATATCGCGCTGGTTATTTATGGTATCCTTATGGCACAGATTATCGAGGTGAATCTGCTGGCGGGTATGATTGATAATCATTTTGTAATGGTGCTGGTGCAGACTATCATATCCACTCTTGTTATTCTTGTAACGGGCGAGTTCCTTCCGAAGACGCTGTTCAAGATTAACCCGAATCTGGTATTGAGGGTATTTGCTATACCTTTATTTGTCTGCTACGTTATTCTGTTTCCCATATCAAAGTTTGCTTCCGGACTGTCTTATCTCTTTTTGCGCTTATTTGGCATGAGGATAAATAAGGAAGCGTCCGATAAGGCATTCGGCAAAGTCGATTTGGATTATTTCGTGCAGTCGGGTATAGAGAATGCTGCTAATGAGGAAGAGTTGGATGCGGAAGTGAAAATCTTTCAGAATGCGCTTGATTTCTCTAATATAAAAATACGCGATTGTATTGTTCCCCGTACGGAAGTGGTGGCAGTAGATGTGACGGCCTCGCTCGAAGACTTGAAGAACGTGTTTGTGGAGTCGGGTATCTCCAAAATTATTGTGTACGATGGGAATATAGATAACGTAATCGGCTATATTCATTCGTCTGAAATGTTTAGAAATCCGGCGGACTGGAGAAATAATGTCAAGGAAGTACCCATTGTGCCCGAAACGATGGCGGCACATAAATTGATGAAACTTTTTATGCAACAGAAAAAAACAATTGCTGTTGTGGTAGATGAATTTGGAGGTACATCCGGTATCGTTTCATTGGAAGACTTGGTTGAAGAAATATTCGGGGATATTGAGGACGAGCACGACAACACTTCCTACATCTGTAAACAAATTGGCGAACATGAATATGTGCTGTCCGCACGTCTTGAGATAGAGAAGGTAAATGAAACGTTCAATCTTGAGCTGCCCGAATCGGATGAATATCTTACGATAGGCGGACTGATTCTGAACCGTTATCAAAGTTTTCCGAAACTGCATGAAGTGATAGCCGTTGACAAATATCAGTTTAAGATAATTAAGGTGACAGCCACTAAAATAGAATTGGTACGGTTGAAAGTCACGGAATAATTTCGTTTCAGCGTAAATTTTTAAAGAATAAATAGATGCATATTAGCATTTTTTGTATCTTCGTGCGCTAAAAAGAACATTGAATAGAAAATAATAATAAACAAATAATTCATATTAACTAAAATGGCAACATTACAAAACATTCGGTCTAAAGGGCCCTTATTGGTGATTGTTATTGGTCTGGCGCTGTTTGCCTTCATCGCGGGAGACGCGTGGAAAGTACTTCAGCCGCACCAGTCACAAGATGTAGGAGAAGTGAACGGGGAAACAATTTCCGCTCAGGATTTTCAGGCATTGGTAGAGGAATATACGGAAGTGGTGAAATTCTCCAGCGGCTTGAACGCGTTGAGCGATGAACAAACCAATCAGATTAAGGATGAAGTCTGGAGAGCATACGTAAACAATAAACTGATTGAGAACGAAGCTGAAAAGTTGGGTTTGACCGTTTCTAAAGCGGAACTCCAGGCTATCATTGATGCCGGTGTACATCCGATGTTGCAGCAGACTCCGTTCCGTAACCCGCAGACCGGTGCTTTCGACAAAGATATGTTGAAGAAATTCTTGGTAGATTACTCTAAGATGAACAAGGCTCAGATGCCGGCTCAATACGCGGAGTATTACAATTCCATGTATAACTTTTGGAGTTTTGTGGAGAAGTCACTTATACAGGCTCGTTTGCAGGAAAAATATCAGGCTTTGATTACGAAGTCCCTGTTCTCTAATCCTGTTGAAGCGGAAGATGCTTTCAATGCACGTGTAGACCAGTCTGACTTGTTGTTGGCGGCCGTTCCTTATTCTTCTATTGTAGATTCTACAATTGTTATTAAGGAATCCGAACTGAAAGATGCTTATAATAAGAAAAAAGAGCAATTTAGACAATATGTGGAAACCCGCAACATCAAGTATATTGATGTGCAGGTTACTGCAAGTCCGGAAGACAAAGCTGATATTCAGAAAGAAGTAGAGGAATATACTGCGCAGCTGGCTGAGAATCCTTCCGATTATTCAAACTTCATTCGCTCAACCGGTTCTACTCAGCAGTATGTTGACTTATTCTATACAGACAAGGCGCTGCCTGCTGACGTTGTTGCCCGTTTGGATTCTGTAAAGGTAGGTGGTGTATATGGTCCTTACTATAATGTATCGGACAATACAATCAATTCTTTCAAGAAACTGGCCTCTGCTGCTATGCCTGACTCCATTCAGTATCGTCAGATTCAAGTGGTTGCAGAAGATGCTGCCAAGACCAAGACTTTGGCTGACAGTATCTACACAGCCATTAAAGGCGGTGCAGACTTTGCCGAAATTGCCAAGAAGTACGGTCAGACAGGGGAGGCAACATGGATTTCTTCTGCCAACTATGAAGGTGCTCAAGTGGATGGTGATAATTTGAAGTATATTGCAGCCATCACTACTTTGGGTCAGAATGAGTTGGCTAACCTCGCTTTGGGACAGGCAAACGTTATCTTGCAAGTGATGAATAAAAAAGCTGTGAAAGATAAATATAAAGTAGCCGTTATCAAGCGTCCGGTAGAATTCAGCAAGGAAACTTATAGCAAGGCATACAATGACTTCAGTCAGTTCATTGCAGCCAACAATACTTTGGATAAATTGGTTGCCAATGCAGAAGATGCAGGGTACAGACTATTGGATAGAACTGACTTGTACAGTTCGGAGCACGCTATCGGAGGTGTGAAAGGTACGAAAGAAGCTTTGAGATGGGCATTTGCAGCAAAAGCAGGTGAGGTTTCAGGCCTGTATGAATGTGGCGAAAGTGACCATATGATGGTGGTGGCTGTTACGAATATCATTCCTGAAGGTTACCGTCCGTTGTCTATGGTACAAGAACAGTTGAGAAGCGAAATTCTTCGTGATAAGAAAGCTGAGAAAATCATGGCTGATATGAAAGCTGCCGGTGCAACGACTTTTGACCAATATAAGAATATGGCAAATGCAGTGAGTGACTCCGTAAAGCATGTTACTTTTGCTGCTCCGGCCTATGTTCCGGCATTGCGTAGTAGCGAACCTTTGGTAGGGGCATATGCTTCAATTGCTGAATTAAACAAGTTGAGCGCACCTATTAAAGGTAATGGTGGTGTATTTGTTCTTCAACCTTATGCTAAGGAAAAACTGAATGAAACTTATAACCAGGAAACGGAAGAAGCTACATTGGAAGGTATGCATGCACGTATAGCAAATCAGTTCATGAATGATTTATACTTGAATGCCAATGTGAAAGATAGCCGTTATCTGTATTTCTAATAATAAAAAAGTAGAATAATTTTATATACTTGGGGAAGCCGTTCGATAAATGTCGAACGGCTTTTTTATTTGTGCAACTTTATTCCTACCTTTGCAAAGGATAATTTATCAGTAAATAAACTATCTTTTATCGTAAATATACAGTTAGAATGAAACAACCTCTTTTAGGCCTTACATTAACCGAGCTTCAAACGGTTGTAAAGAATCTGGGGCTGCCAGGATTTGCGGCTAAGCAGATTGCTGCGTGGCTATATGACAAGAAAGTAGCTTCCATAGACGAAATGACAAACTTGTCGTTAAGACATCGGGCTCTGTTGAAAGAGATATACGAAGTAGGATGTGAAGTACCGGTGGATGCCATGCGGTCGGCAGACGGTACCATGAAGTATCTTTACCGTGCCGGAGAGGGACATTATGTTGAAGCCGTTTACATTCCGGATGAAGATAGGGCTACGTTGTGTGTATCTTCCCAAGTGGGATGTAAGATGAACTGTAAGTTTTGTATGACAGGTAAGCAGGGATTCACCGCAAACCTGACCGCTAATCAGATTATTAATCAGATAAATTCTTTGCCCGAACGGGATAAACTGACCAATGTGGTGATGATGGGTATGGGAGAACCGTTGGATAACCTTGATGAGGTTTTGAAAGCGCTGGAAGTGATGACATCATCCTATGGATACGGTTGGAGTCCGAAGCGGATTACACTCTCTTCCGTCGGGCTTCGTAAGGGGTTGCAGCGTTTCATTGAAGAATCAGACTGTCATTTGGCAGTCAGCCTGCACTCGCCCGTGCCTTTGCAACGACGTGAGCTGATGCCTGCCGAAAAGGCTTTCTCCATTACTGAGATTGTAGATTTGTTAAGAAACTATGATTTTAGTAAACAGCGCAGACTATCTTTCGAGTATATTGTTTTTAAAGGAGTGAATGATTCGTTGTTATATGCCAAGGAGTTGTTGAAATTATTGCGGGGGCTGGACTGCCGTATCAATTTGATTCGTTTTCATGCTATTCCGGGAGTTAATCTGGAAGGTGCTGATATGGAGACAATGATAGCATTCCGTGATTATCTGACATCGCATGGACTGTTTACTACGATTCGTGCTTCGCGCGGTGAAGATATATTTGCCGCATGTGGTATGCTTTCGACTGCTAAACAGGAAGAGAATAAAGAAGAATTAATATAAATTATTAACTTTGACGCCAAGCTTATACGCCTTTTTCGTAGTTTTGTAATAACTAAAACATATAAATGTATGAAGAAACACCTGTTTTATTTGAGTATGGCCCTGATAACTGCATTGTTTTCAGCATGTGGTAATGGCAAGAAGGGTGTGTTTACTCCGACATCCAGTGGTCGGGCGTATGAAATTTTGGTAGTGATTGACCAAGGGTTGTGGGAGCGTCCTGCCGGTCGTGCTCTCTATGATGTACTTGATTCTGACGTACCTGGGCTTCCCCAGTCGGAACGTTCATTCCGTATTATGTATACTTCTCCGGCAAACTATGACTCTACATTGAAGTTGATCCGCAATATTATCATTGTTGAGGTGAACAAAGATCTGTATACACAGCCTAAGTTCAAATATGCGAAGAATGTATATGCTGCACCTCAATCTATTCTGACTATTCAGGCACCGGATGAAGCCTCTTTTGAGAAGTTTGTCGAGGAGAACAGGCAAGTAATTGTGGATTTCTTTACCCGTGCTGAAATGAACCGTCAGATTGCAGTGCTGGAAAACAAACACAGTGACTATGTTTCTACGAAAGTAAAGAGTATGTTCGATTGTGACGTATGGGTTCCGGGTGAACTGACGGCGACTAAGCAGGGAGAAAACTTCTTTTGGGCAGGTACGAATGCTGCTACAGGTGATCAAAACTTTGTTATCTATTCCTATCCTTATACCGACAAGGATACATTTACGAAAGAGTATTTCGTGCATAAGCGTGACTCTGTGATGAAGATTAATATTCCTGGTGCAAGGGAGGGTATGTATATGGAAACCGATTCATTGATGACAGACGTACGTCCTATCAATGTACAGGACGAATATGCATTGGAAGCTCGTGGCTTGTGGCGTGTGAAAGGCGATTTTATGGGTGGTCCGTATGTATCTCATGTCCGTTTGGATAAAGTTAATCAGCGCATTATCGTATCCGAGATATTTGTGTATTCACCCGATAAGATGAAACGTAATCTGGTACGTCAGATGGAAGCGTCACTGTATACGCTTAAATTGCCCGGAAGCAAACAGGAAGGAAATGAGATGCCTTTGGCAGTAACAAAAAAAGATTCTACTAAAACAGAAAAATAAGGATGGAAGATAATAAAATAAGAGTCGGTATAACTCAGGGAGATATAAACGGGGTTGGGTATGAAGTGATTTTGAAAACATTTTCGGATCCGATGATGTTGGAGTTATGTACCCCGATTATTTACGGTTCACCCAAAGTAGCTGCTTATCACCGCAAGTCATTGGATTTGCCGACTAATTTCAGTATTGTGAACTCGGCATCGGAAGCTGTCCCTAATCGTCTGAGTGTCGTGAACTGTACGGACGATGAAGTAAAAGTTGAATTTTCCAAACCTGATCCGGAGGCTGGTAAAGCTGCTCTTGGTGCTTTGGAGAAGGCAATTGAAGAATACAAAGCGGGGCTGATTGATGTTATTGTTACGGCTCCTATCAATAAGCACACTATTCAGTCGGAAGAATTCTCTTTTCCCGGACATACGGAGTATATCGAAGAGAAGTTGGGTGATGGCGGAAAAGCTTTGATGATTCTGATGAAAGATGATTTACGGGTGGCATTAGTGACAGGACACATTCCTGTACGGGAGATAGCATCGGCTATAACGAAAGAGTTGATACAGGAGAAGCTACTCGTTTTTAACCGTGCGTTGAAGCAGGACTTTGGTATCGGAGCACCGCGTATTGCTGTACTTTCCCTGAATCCACATGCCGGTGATGAAGGTTTATTGGGTACGGAAGAGCAGGAAGTAATCATCCCTGCCATTAAAGAATTGGCGGGGAAAGGCATATTGTGTTATGGTCCTTATCCGGCTGACGGCTTTATGGGTTCCGGTAACTTTGCTCATTTTGACGGTATACTGGCAATGTATCACGATCAGGGACTTGCTCCTTTTAAATCTTTGGCTATGGATGAAGGTGTAAACTATACGGCCGGTCTTCCGGTAGTGCGTACTTCACCGGCGCATGGCACGGCTTATGATATTGCAGGAAAAGGGATCGCTTCCGAAGATTCTTTCCGGCAGGCTGTCTATGTGGCAATCGATGTGTTCCGTAACCGTATGCGCGAGCAGGAAGCACATGCCAATCCCCTGAGGAAACAATATTACGAAAGACGTGACGACAGCGATAAGCTGAAACTTGATAGTACAGAAGAGGATTTGTAGTATGACGAAAGCGGAAATACAACAAGTAAAACTGCGTTTTGGTATTATTGGCAATAACGAGGCATTGATGCGTGCTATTGATATCGCCATTCAGGTAGCTCCTACTGATTTGTCGGTGCTGATTACCGGAGAGAGTGGTGTGGGTAAGGAGAGTTTTCCGCAGATTATCCATCAATACAGCCGCAGAAAGCACGGACAATATATCGCTGTAAACTGCGGGGCTATCCCCGAAGGAACGATTGATTCGGAACTGTTCGGCCATGAAAAAGGCGCTTTTACCGGTGCTATCGGTGAACGTAAAGGGTATTTTGGCGAGGCTGACGGCGGTACCATTTTTCTTGATGAGGTGGGGGAGCTTCCTATGCCTACACAAGCTCGTTTGCTTCGGGTGCTCGAGACAGGTGAGTTTATTAAAGTCGGTTCGTCTAAAGTTGAAAAAACGAATGTACGTATTGTTGCTGCTACCAATGTGAATTTTACACAAGCAATTGCTGACGGGCGTTTCCGCGAAGATTTATACTACCGTCTTAATACAGTGCCTATTCCGGTTCCGGCTTTACGCGAACGTGGAGAGGATGTTGTGTTACTGTTCCGCAAGTTTGCATCAGACTTTGCCGAAAAGTATCGTATGCCTGCCATTCAGCTGACTGATGATGCCAAACAAGTGCTGCTGACATATCCATGGCCCGGTAATGTACGTCAGTTGAAGAATATAACGGAACAGATTTCCATTATTGAAACCAATCGTGAAATCAACGCTTCTATTTTGAAGAATTACCTGCCCGAACAGAGTAATATGCAGCGCCTGCCCGCCTTGTTTGGGGTAAAGAATGAAAGTAAAAGTTTTGAAAGCGAGCGCGAAATACTGTATCAGGTGCTTTTTGACATGCGCCAGGATGTCACCGAGTTGAAAAAACTGGTACACGAGATTATGACCGAACGGGCAACTATGGGAAATCAGGGTGCGACACCTACTGCTTATTATGCATCTGCTCCAGCGGTAGTAGCTTCAGTACCTGCTGCCGGAGTGCCTACTATAATACACCCTTCCGTGAAATCAGCTCAGGAAGTAGATGAGGATATTCAAGACACAGAAGAGTATGTTGAAGAATCTCTCTCATTGGATGAAGTGGAAAAAAAAATGATACGCAAGGCACTTGAAAAGCATCATGGAAAGCGTAAAAGTGCGGCTAAAGATTTGAATATATCGGAGCGTACGCTATACAGAAAGATAAAAGAATATGGATTGGATTAAGAAAATAACGTTGATATCGGCGTTAGCAGGTTTGGTGTGCGTGGTAGTTTCCTGCCGCATCTCTATGGGACTTGCTCCGATAAGTTCTATTGATTACAGCAAAGTGAAGACTATTACGATTGCAGAATTTCCTAATCGTGCCGAGTACGTGTATGCTCCCATGACTACGGAGTTTAACCAGAAACTTAAGGATATGTTTATCCAGCAAACACGTTTGCAATTGGTGAATGCCAACGGCGATCTGGAAATAGACGGTGAGATAACGGGTTATAACCAATACAATGAAGCTGTAGCAGCTGATGGCTATTCTTCTAAAGTGAAGCTGACTATGACCGTAAACGTGCGTTATGTAAACAATACCAATCATGAGGAAGATTTTGAACAACAGTTTTCCGCTTTCCAGACTTATGATTCCTCCTTGCTGCTGACTGATGTGCAGGATGACCTGATAAGTAAAATGATAAAGGATATCACAGAACAAATATTTAATTCAACCGTAGCTAACTGGTAACCGAGGAATGACTTCTGCCTATTTGCAACAATGGATACAGCATCCTGAAATGTTGAATAAGGATACTTTGTACGAACTTCGTACTCTGCTGGTCCGTTATCCCTATTTTCAGTCGCTTCGGCTGCTGTACCTTAAGAATCTCTATTTGCTGCATGATGTCACATTCGGAGCAGAACTGCGTAAGGCTGTTCTGTATGTGGCAGACAGACGTGTATTGTTTTATTTGATAGAAGGCGACCGCTATAGGTTGAAATCGCAAAAGTCACCTTTACTTTCTTCCAGAGTGCCGGAAGAAGAACCTAATGTGGATCGTACACTCTCTTTGATAGATGCTTTTTTGGCAACAGTTCCCGAAGAGCATTCGCAGGTTACAGAATTGGATTATGCAATGGATTACACAACTTATCTGTTGCAGGATGACGGACAGAATGATTCTGAACCAACCGGTGGGGAGGAAGTTCCTAAACTGCGCGGACACGAACTGATAGATGGATTTATACGTAAGAGCGAGGCGTCGGAATCATCTGTATTTGAAAGATCGGTATGTTCTGAGAAAGTTCTCGTATCTCCGGAAGAAAAGGAGGCATCTCTTGAAGATGAGGAAGTGATTTTCGAGCAAAAAGAGGCTTTCCCCGCTTCCCTTTCAAAGAACGAATATTCTACTTCCGAAGATGATGAAAATGATGATGGACAGATTCGTCAGGAAGATGTGGATGATAGCTGTTTTACAGAAACTTTGGCAAAAATCTATGTTAAACAGCAACGATATTCAAAAGCTCTTGAAATAATTAAAAAATTAAGTTTG
>ERZ824600.4216-NODE-4216-length-12876-cov-4.205132_pt1 | contig 12876 bp, 10 predicted proteins | sample MGYA00519933_ERZ824600 | MGnify/ENA primary metagenome ERZ824600 (study PRJEB31778, sample SAMEA3449178) | human gut metagenome | biome: human gut; feature: human-associated habitat; material: faeces | place: United Kingdom | collected 2010/2012 ... | reverse complement strand
ATTTTTATTTGATTAATAGTCATGATACATATGATAAATATATGGATAATAATAAATATAATAAAATACCATCATTATTTAATTTGGATAAATATTTTTCTTTCATAAAAAATGATGTGAATGATATAAAATATTTTTTTGACCTCGGTTATAATGCTTTATGCAAAAGAAGTTTACCAATTCCTGATATTTCCAATAAATATATTATTAATAATCATGAAATTATTGTTTCTATAGGAGGTTATGATTATGAAGATGTATTTTGCCCATTAATGGTTAATTTTGATATTGTAAAATATAAAGATTTATATAATTATGTCTTTTCAAATGAAAATGGATTTATAATTAAGTTTTATGATAATAAGTTAATTGGTATTATTTTTGGAATAAGATATGGTAATACTATATTTTTATCTAATTTATCTAGCATTGTTCATCCTAAATATATTATATCATCACTTGAACTATTTATTAATTCTATTTTAGAAGAAAGTCATAATGATAATATAAGACATATTTATTTAAGTCTAAAGAATGAATACAATAAAATTTTTAATGGCAAATTACTTCCTGTTTTTACTGATTATAATGGCTACGGAAAAGTAATGCATGATGATTTTACTAAAATTTCTAATAATAGTTTAAATAAATATCCTATATTACCTAAATATTATTTTAATGATCAAGCTTATGAAAGGGCTAAAATGATTAGGATACTTGATTTATTTAAACATAATGAAGAAGGAACTATAAATGATAAAGAATATTGTAAACCATTTTATGCAGGTAGATCCTGGTATAAGGAAGAAGATGCATTTGTAATTGGACCAATAAGTGATGATATAATTGAAGAAATAAAAAATGGAGGAAAGAATTTATGAATTATGATGAAATAATAAATAATTTAAATTCTATTTTCTTATATAAAGGTGATATTCATGATTTGGATAGCTTTTTCTTAAATCATAAAGAAATTGTTAATGAATATGTTAAAGATTTTAATAATAAAATGAAATTAAAAAAAATAATTAATTTTAATTCTGAATTTACAAATATTTATTTTGCTATTATTAATGAAAAAATAATGAATAATTTAATTAGTATTAATGATTTAGAAAAACATCCTTTATATGAAAATATACTTAATTTTCTCTCCCCTGATTCCTTAAAAAAATTATATGGTAAAAAATCTTATGAATTTATTAAAAGATATGGATTTAAAATTATATTAAGCAATGAATACAAATATATTGAATCATTAGATGATGAAACTTTAAATAAATTTTTTGATGTATTTTCCTTAAAAAAACCAAAAATTTTAAATTTAATTAATTTTTATAATGCTTTAATTGATTATAATTTTATATATATAACTCGAAATGATTTATTAAATAATCATGCCTTTGATAAAGTCTTATCTGATAAAAAACTTTATGTAGAAATTGATAATTATTTAGATGATAATATTAAAAAAAATATATTTTTAAAATATAATATAGAATATACTAATTTACAAGAACTTTTTAATATTTATTTTAATTTGTATAAATCCAATGATTATAAAACATTTTCTAAATATACATCATTAATAAAAGAACTATGTTATGTTTCGTATAATAAAAAAAGAGAAATTTTTAAAAATAAAAAAATGAATTTTAGTAATGGTTTTCCTTTCAAAATTGAAGTTAGCTATAATATGAAAAGAATAATTAATAAGAAAAAACAAATGAAAAATATGTGTTATAAAATAGCCTATAATCAAGATAGTTTAAATGAATTAAAAAAATATTTGGTATCCAAAAATATAGTTGATAAAGATTTTGATACTAATATTTTATTTGCTCTATTAACAGATGGAGTAAAAGGCGTCAAATTTATTGAATTTAATAATATTAATTATTTGATGGGAAAAATACTTAGTTATGTTAGTTCTTTTATTACTTCAAATTTGGATGATGATATTATAGTAGATGATTATAAAAATTTGCCATTAAATGATGAGTGCTTTAATATTCCTTTTGATAAAAAAGATCTAATAAATATTATTAATTCACTTGATTTAAAAAAGGTATTTGATGGTTGCATTAAAAAAAATTATGATCTATTTTATGATATTATGTATAAACATGATTTATTATTTTTGACAACTAGTCTAAAATTAACAGATGTATGTTTTAGTGGTGATTGTACTTATAGTGATGTTAATCTATGTGCATTAATTAATAATTTTGATATTATTAACAAAAATGTTAATAAAAATTTTTATAGTATGTTTTTAGATTATTTAAAGCAATCCAAATCATTAAATAATCCATATAGTAAATATACTAGAGTTTTTGGTGATACTATTTACTGGATTATAAGTGATCCTTATCCATTAAAAAGTGTAGGTAAAGTTGATGATAGAGTAAAAAGATGTTTGGATATTTATAAAAAAATGCTTATTAGGAGGTATGTATCAGTTCCTATATTAACTATTAATTATGATGATTTAGTTATTAGTAATGATAATTTTTATGATCCTGAAATGTTAGTAACTGGAGAAAAATTAGGATCTTGTATGCGTGCTTATGGAAATATGGATGATTTATTTGAGTATACTCTTGTTAATCCCAATGGGTTTAATATTGTTATTAAAAAAAATAATGATTTAGTTACTAGAATTGCTGGTGTATGTTTAGGTGATTCTGTTTTCTTAAATGAATTAAGAGATCCTATTTATAAAGAATATAGTGATGAATACTTATATAAAGCTGTAAAAAAATATGTTTTATTATTAGTTAAAAAATCTTATAATACTGGTCAAAATATTAAACAAGTTTTTATGAGTACTGGTAAATATGCAAGAAATATTAAGTGCGATATTGTAAAAAATGATATGTTTTTTGATTTAAAATATGGTAAGTATGGTATTAAAATGAATTATGATGGTAAAGCAATCTGTTTGTATGGAGATGGGGTTAATCCAATATATTTAAATAATTTTTATTATAAAATACCATCATTTGATACTTTATATGATAAAAACGCAATTTCTAGAATTAATATGTTAAACGGATTATTAGATATTGATTCGAATATTATTGATAACGTTGATTATGCTATGTGTTCTAGTAATTGGTATATTTATTATAACAATGGTAGTTTAAACTCTGCTATTCTTGATGGTGGAAATGAAAATGAATATCAAAATGCTAAAGAAATAATAAATATTAAAAAAAACATTTGATTATTTTAAAAAATATAGTATAATAATTTAAAAGCAATGAACAAGATTATCTAAAAACAAATATTTATAGAGAATTTACTATTGGTGAAAAGTAAATAATATTTTTTTAGATATGCTACTTGGGAGCTTGGTAATTAAAGTTACCACGGTCTGATGATCGTTAATATAGTTAAGTTAAATAAAGGATGGTACCGTCTTATAGACTCCTTGTACTATCCTTTTTTGTGGAGGTTTTTATGAATTTAAAAGATATGTATATTGATTTTTTTGTTCGTCATGGACATGTTCAAATTCCTAGTAGTCCTGTTGTACCAGAAAATGATCCATCGGTATTATTTAATACAGCAGGAATGCAACCATTGATTCCCTATTTATTAGGTGAACCACATCCTATGGGAACAAGACTTTGTGATTATCAAAAATGTATTAGAACTAATGATTTGGATAATATTGGTGATACTTACCATCATACTTTTTTTGAAATGTTAGGTAATTGGAGTTTGGGAGATTATTTCAAGAAAGAAGCAATAAGTTGGAGTTTTGAATTTTTGACAAAAGTTCTTAATATTCCACTTAATAGATTAGCTGTTACTGTATTTGCTGGAAATGAATATATACCGTTTGATAAAGAATCTTATGAATTATGGAAACAAATGGGTATTTCTGATGAAAGAATTGCCAAAATTAGCGATAATTTTTGGATAGCTGGTGAAACTGGACCATGTGGGCCAGATACAGAAATGTTTTATTTTAGATCAGATGATGAGATTCCCGAAAAGTTTGATCCAGATGATGATCGTTGGGTTGAAATATGGAATGATGTTTTCATGCAATATTATAAAGATAATAATGGTAATATTAGTGAACTTCCTAAAAAAAATGTTGATACTGGTATGGGACTTGAAAGAGTTGTTGCTGTTTTAGAAGGCGTTACTGATAATTATAAGTCAAGTGTATGGAAAGATGTAATTTCTTTAATTGAAGAAATTTCTGGAAAAAAATATGAAGAAAATCCAGAATCAATGAGAATTATTGCTGATCATATTAGAACAGCTGTATTTATATCTGCAGATAAATCAGGTATTAAGCCTAGTAATACTGATCAAGGTTATATTTTAAGAAGACTTATTAGACGTGCTATTAGACATGCTAAAAAATTGGGTATTGATATTAATACTAATTTTGAAGAAGTTATTGCTTCTAAAATAATTGATAAATATGCAAAATATTATAATGAACTTGTAGAAAATAAAGATATTGTTTTAGAAGTTTTAAAAAATGAAAAAAATAAATTTTGTCGTACTTTAGAAAAAGGTTTGAAAGAATTTGAAAAAATTGCATCTAAAAATTGTGATATAGATGGTATTACAGCATTTCATTTGTTTGATACTTATGGTTTTCCACTTGAATTAACAGTTGAACTTGCAAAAGAAAAAGGTTTGAATGTTGATGTTCAAGAATTTAATAATAAATTTAAAGAACATCAGGAACTTTCTAGAACTGCTAGTATTGGTAAATTTAAAGGTGGCCTTGCAAGTACAGGTGAAATAGAAACTAAATATCATACGGCTACTCATTTACTTAATGCTGCTTTAAAAGAAGTTGTTAGCAAAGATTGTCATCAAAAAGGATCAAATATTACATCTGAAAGAATGCGTTTTGATTTTAGTTTGGATCATAAATTAAGTGATGAAGAAAAGAAAAAAGTTGAAGATTTAGTTAATAAATGGATTAATGATGGCCTTGATGTAACAGTTAAAGAAATGCCAAAAGAAGACGCTATTAAAAGTGGAGCAGAATGTATGTTTATTGAAAAATATCCTGATATTGTAACTGTTTATAGTATCGGTAATGTTTCACATGAATTATGTGGTGGTCCTCATGTTAAAAATACAAGTGAATTAGGTCATTTTAAAATTATAAAAGAAGAAGCTAGTAGTGCTGGTATAAGAAGAATTAAAGCTGTTTTAGAATAAGTGTTTAAACATATATTTTTATTAGAGGTGTTATCTTGAAAAAAATATGTGTTTTTTTGTTTTTGATTTTATTTTTTGTTTTTAATGTTAAATCAAGAGATGGTTTATTAACCAATAAAATTATTTATTTAGATGCTGGACATGGTGGTATTGATGGTGGTTCAAATTATAAAGATATAAAAGAAGCAGATATTAATTTATCTATTGTTATGACACTAAAGGAAGAAATGGAAAAGGAAGGTGCTAAAGTATATTTAACTAGATATGGAAATTATGATTTAGCTAGTACTACACATTATCGAAAAAGAAGTGATTTATCAAATAGAGCTATTATGATTAATAAATCAGATTGTGATATATATTTATCTATTCATTTAAATTCATCTTTAAACAATACATGGAATGGTTCACAAGTTTTTTATGATGATACAAACGAAAATAATAAAATTTTAGCAAATATTTTACAAAAAGAATTAAGTAATAAAAGAGCTGTTCTTGCACACAATTATTATATGTATAGTAGAATTACTAAACCAGGTGTGCTATTAGAACTTGGGTTTATAAGTAATTATACCGATAGAACTAATTTACAAAATAAAACGTATCAAATTAAAATTTCTGCAAATATTATAAAAGGAATTGTAAAATTTTTTAGAAACAAATATTAATTGATTGACTTTTGTTTTTGTTTGGAGTAGAATTATATTGTATGGTAGTGATACATATAGTAAGGTTCGGAGGGTTTACGATGAAAAAGAAAACTAGTGTTATAATATTTGCTTTAGTTGCTCTAGTATTAATAGGTGGAGTTACTTATGCTGTATTTGTTCAAAGTTCAACTGCAAAAAGTACATCTATTGTTGCTAAATGGCGTTTCAAAGTAAATAAAAATAAGGAATCATTTACTATAGATTTAGCAAAAAATGCTTCTAATTTGTTAAATGGAAAAATAGGCCCAGGCTCTAATGGAACATTTGATATTGAATTAGATGGTACAGGTAGTCAAGTTGATATCGATTACGTTGTTACATTTGCTAATTTAGAGAACATACCAGATAATTTGAAATTTTATACAGATGAAAGTAAGAAAGTTTCTATTAATTTAGCATCATATAAAATAAGTGGAGTTATAGTTTATGGTGCAAGTATGCAGAAAAATTACAAAATTTATTGGGAATGGCCAATTAATGGTTCTGATGATACAACATTTGCTGGTAAGACTTTAAAATTTGATGTTCTAGTTGATGCTGTACAAAAAACAAATTAAGGTGAAAAATTGATTTTATCAATTTTCATATTATAAAGATTATAGGAAGGAAGAAGGAAATGAAAAAAGATCAATTGAAAGTATTTATAGTTGCTTGTCTTATTGTAACAGTATGTGCATTTGGATATGCTACTTATGCATTTTTCCAAACAACTTATACTGCTAAAGTATCAGGTACATTAACTGCTTCTTGGACATTTGACTTTTTAGGTGCTGATAAAGGTGATGCTGTAGATGGATTAACTTCATTTAAAGATACCACTCCTTATCGTGTTGATTTAGCAAAATCTTGTACTGAGGGATGTGCCAACCTAGGTAAAGAAAATGCTAAACTTGCTCCTGGTTCTAAAGGAAGTTTTACTTTAAAAGTTGATGCTTCTAGTAGTAGTGTTGCTACTGACGCAAGTATTACTATGTATAATTTAACTAATGCTCCTAGTGGATTAATTTTCAAAGTTGGGGAAAAAACACTTGAAACTGCGGAATTAACAGGTGCAGGTGCTGAAGTTGCTTCATACAATTGGGCAGCTGAAACTAATCCTAAGACTAATTCAGTTACAGTTAACTGGGAATGGCCATATGGTAGTACAATTGATAATGCTTATGCTGGTAAAACTATAACATTTAATTTAAAAGCTGTAGCTACACAAAAATAGTAATGTTCATTAATTAATGAATTTTAAAACTGAATTTAAATATTCAGTTTTTTGTTTATTTTATTAAGAATTATTATTTTTACTTTCAATTTATTGACTATTTAATATTTGAGTGTAAAATTATATTTATATGATATTCTTTTTGTTCATATTTTGTGATATAATTAATAATAGGGATGGAGGACTTATGAGAGATAAGACATTCAAAACTCTTGATGAACAAATTGAAATAATGAAATCTAAGGGTTTAACTATTTTAGATATTGACAAAGCAAAAAGTATATTATTTAGAGAAAATTATTTCTTTTTGAATGGCTACAGACAATTACTTATGTATCCTGGTGAAAAAAAATTTATTAAGGGTTCTACATTTGATGAATTATATGGTATTTTCATTTTTGATCGAAGAATTCGTAACATATTTTTTAAATATATTTTAGTTATTGAAAATAATGTAAAATCTATAATAAGTTATTTTATGTCTAAAAAATATGGTTATAAAGAAAAAGATTACTTAAATGATGAAAATTTTATTGATGATCCAAGTAGAATAAAACAAGTTCATGACATTATTAGTAAAATGAAAAGACAAATTCGTATTAATGGAGCCCAGCATCGTGCTACAGCACATTATGTATCAAATTATGGATATATACCTTTATGGGTTTTAGTAAAAGTTTTATCATTTGGTATTGTTGCTGAATTATATGGCATTTTAAAAGATGAAGATCGAAGAAGTATTGCGGATATTTATAATATAAATAGCGATACTATGATTATTTATTTATCTTTACTAGCTAATTTTAGAAATATTTGTGCTCATGAAGATATTTTCTTTGACCATAGAACTGGTAGAAAAATACCTGATACAAAATATCATAAAATACTTGACATTGATATGAATGAAGATGAATATATTTTTGGAAAAAATGACTTATTCGCACTTGTTTTAATAATGAAATGTATGTTAAGTGAAACTGAATTTAGAGATTTAGTACATGAAATAAGTTATGAACTTGATGTTTTGAATGGAAAAGTAAATAGTGTGTCAATAGTAGAAATACTCAAAAAGATAGGTTTTCCAATAAACTGGACTGATATATTAGAAATATAGGAGGAAATATGAAAAATAAAAATTTATATTTAGTTGGAATATTAATTGCATTCTTTTTAGGAGTCGGTGGTACTGTATTATTACTTGATAATACTACTATTGGAAAAGAAAAAATAATTGAAAAAACTGAAAAAACAGTAAGTGTAACTGAATCTGATACATTAAAATCAGCTATAGAATTAGTTGATGATGCTACTGTCTATATCGAAACAAAAACTAAAAGTGGTAGTGGATCTGGATCTGGATTTGTTTATAAAACAGATGATAAATATGGCTATATTTTGACAAATTGCCATGTTATTGATAATTATATATCTGTTAAAGTAACAAACAATAATTTAGCAACTTATGATGCAGACGTATTAGGATTTGATGAAGTTACGGATTTAGCTGTTTTAAGAATTGCTAAAGAAGGTGTACTATTAGTTGCTCAAATGGGAGAAAGCAGTTCTATTAATAAAGGAGACACAGTATTTGCAGTTGGTTCTCCGCAAGGAATAACATATATGAACAGTGTTACAAGAGGTATTGTATCTGGATCAAATAGGGCTGTATCAGCTACTATTAATAATATTGAATATTTGATGGATGTTATTCAAACAGATACTGCAATTAATCCAGGAAATAGTGGAGGACCATTATGTTCTTCTACTGGTAAAGTAATAGGTATTAATTCGATGAAACTTGTTGAAAGTAAGATTGAAGGAATGGGGTTTGCTATCCCAATTGAAATTGCTTTATCTTATGTTGATAGACTTGAAAAAGGTGAAACTATATTAAGACCTTATTTAGGAATTCAAACATTAGATGCAGAAGCTTATATTAATAATAAATTTTATTATCAAAGAAGTTATAATTTTAGTATTGATAGTTCTATTGAAAAAGGTGTAATAGTTGCATCAGTTGAGAATAATTCAGTAGCTGCAAAAGCTGGCTTAAAAGATGGAGATGTTATTTTCCAAATAGATGGTGTAGATACTGATGATTCAACACATTTTAGATATTTACTTTATAAATACAATGTAGGAGATACTATTACTGTTAAATTTTATCGTGGAAAAGATGTAAAAGAATTAAAAATTATGTTAAGTGGAAGTAAGAAGAATTGAAATTCTTACTTTTTTTTGATATGATAGTATTAAGAAAGTGAGGATTATAATGACTGTTGGTAAAAAAATACTTGATATTTTGAAAAAAATTTTAATTGTTTTTTTGATATTTTTCATTATTTGTTTTGGTTCAATAGTTTATCAAAAAAAAGTATTAAAAAATCCAATGCCTAATTTATTTGGTTATGTAGGGGGTACTATTGTTTCTGGGAGTATGATCCCAAATATAAATATTGGTGATTATGTTATTGCAAAAGTTAACGCTAATTACGATGTTAATGATGTTGTAATGTTTAAAAGAGAAACTAGTTACATAGCACATCGTGTTATAAAAATAAATGATAAAACTATATTAACTAAAGGTGATAATAATGAAAGTGAAGATCCAGAAATCGAAAAAGAAAAAGTTGTTGGACCAGTTGTTAAAGTTTTTAAAGGTTTAGGTAATTTCATTACATTTTTATCAAAATTTAAGTATTTTATATTTTTAATTTTTTTATTTATTATTATTTTACTATAAAAAAAACACCTTTTGGTGTTTTTTATGATACTTCTTCCTCATGTGTTTCTGTGATATAAAGATCTAACGGATTATCTATACCATATTTTTCATATTTTTCTTTTAAATAATTAAAGTAATTCTTTTTAATAGATGTTGTCGACATTTGTAATCTTGATGTTACTATTTTATTTATTTTTATTATTTCATCATCTGTGTATTTATTTTCACCTAAATATGTTATTTTGTTATTATTTGCATTGTAATATGCTATTTCATTTTTCCATGAACCATTTGGAAATATTACGATACTTTGGTAATCATCATTAAATAAATCTTCACCCATATATAATCTTGCGTCATAATCTAATCCAAATAGATTAGCAATTGTTGGTAATATGTTGATATAACTTGTATATTCTTCATGTACTTCAGGTGTTATTTTAGAATTATATATTACAAATGGTGTTTTATCTATATCAACGCTATCAACATCATAATCTAACATTTCACCAATTGTTTTAGTATCAATTGCATAAGGATAATGGTCACCAAATAATACTATTACAGTATTATTTAATTGATTATTTTGTTTTAATTTTTTCATTAATGCTTCTAATGCTTTATCTACTTCTGTTAATTTTGATAAGTATCTTTTCATATCAGTCGGTATATCTAAATCTTCAAATTTATCTAAATATTTATCTCCATATTCAGATGATCTATTATATGGTGCATGACTTGTAACTGTTGTTAAAAAAGCAAAATATTTTTTATTGGAGCTAAATATTGGGTATGATTTTTCAATCAAATCAATATCTGATGGCCATTTTCCGTATATTGGACTTGTTTCGATTTCTAAATCCTTTGCACCATAATATGTACTTCCTAAATTTTTATGCAATGTTGACCTTTCATAATATTGTTCAGTATAATCATGATATGAAGAAACATCATATCCTTTATTTTTAAATAAATTGAACATACTTTCAAAATAGGTATTATTTTTATAATCACGTGCTACACAGGTATTATTTATACTATATAGTGATGTTAAAGCACTAAATTCATTATTACCAGTTGGACAAGTATTTCTTGGTGAATAATTATTTTCCCAAGACCATCCTTCTGAATAAATTTTATATAAGGTTGGAAAATATTCTTTATTTATTGCAATTTCATTAACTGATTCTAGCATAATCATTATTAAGTTTTTACCTTCAAAATATCCAGTATAATCATTTTCTATTGTTTGATTTCTAGAAATATAATAATTATTTAAATTATTATTTATTGAATTTTTTTCTTCATCAATTATTTTATTCCATGTTGTATCATCAAAATGTTTTTCGGTTACTGTTATTGCTTCTCTAGGTGCTTCATAAGTCAATTCAACTTTTTTTTGAAATAAACTTTTAACATCTAATATTAAGTATCCATTAATACCAAATTGATTAACAGTTGTACTTGGATTTGATGGATAATTAAATAATTCTTTATTTGATATTGGTTGATATTTATTTTGCATAAATTTTAAATTGACAGTTCCATAAAATGTTGAACATAATGTAACAAGTACAAGTAAATTTATAAATAATTCTTTATTCGTTATTTTAGCTTGTTCATTTACTTTTTTAATACTATAGTAAATTACTAATGGAACAATTGGAATTAATATTGTATAATATACTGGTTTTAAACTTTTAATAAAATCAATGATATATGATTTAACAGCGCCTAATTGTCCTCCAGTATTTGTACTCATGTAAATACCAAAATATGCTATAAACCCTAATTGAGCAAGTGCATATATTGTTGCTAATATACATGGTATTAAAATTATTAACATTTTAATTTTTTTACTATTTGTTAAATTTGCTAAAAATGATATTATAAATCCCAAAATAGTTGATAATAAAAGTATTCTTAAAATACTATAATCTAATACAAAACTATTTGTTAAGGCTTTAAATATAAGTTCTTCTATAAAGAAGAAGGATGATATAATAATTGTATCAATCAAATTTTTCTTTTTCATTTAATTCACCTCTATATGTAGTAGTTATACCATTTTTCGACAATTTTTTCAAGTATATGGGTATTATTTTAATAATTATTAATAAATATATTTGTAAAAATATTAATTGTATATTATTATTTTTAAAAAATTTATTATTTAAATTTGCTAAAAAAAATTATGTATAATATAATTAAAGTGGGGTTGTTATTATGAACGAAATAGAAACTAATGAAAAAATATTTAAAATAATGAATGATATTTCCAAATATAGTACAGCTGATGAAAGATTTAGGGGTTGGGTTCTACCAGATGGTCAAATGATTAGTTATTTTATTGATGAATCTTTAGCACCTAAAATATTACAAGATCATGGACAATTATTTAGAATTTTTCTTCTAGGATTAGAAGTATATGATAAAAAAATATATGAAAAGGTAAAAAATGAATTAAAAGAATATAGTCACAATAATGCTGATGCTAATGAACCTTATGAGAGTTTTGCTGTTGAGAGATTAGGTTGGTTACAAGTAGGAATATTTGGCAAAAAATGGATTGTTTGTCGTTGTGAAAACTTTCAAGATAGATTTTTGGATAAATTTATAAATGAAAAGAATTTTAAACTAATTTGTCGTAATAAAGGTAATGTTCTTTATTTACCTATTTATCAAAATTTTAAAGAAATATTATTGATTGGTTTAAGAAGGAAATATAAACCCTGTTTAAAAAATAATTCAGACACTGTTAATAAAACAAATACTATTAAATATTAGTTTTGATATTTAATAGTTTTTATTTGTAAATTATACTGTAAAGATGATAATATAAATTATATATTAATTTCAAATATGCTATAATTATTTATAAGAGAGGTAATTATGAGAAGTAAAATTTATTATCGCAACATAAAATTAATAAGAATAATAAGTGCTATTGCTATTTTATTTTATCATTTAGGAATAATAAAAGGCGGATATTTAGCTGTATGTACATTTTTTGTACTTAGTGG
>ERZ824600.4215-NODE-4215-length-12880-cov-4.115478_pt1 | contig 12880 bp, 10 predicted proteins | sample MGYA00519933_ERZ824600 | MGnify/ENA primary metagenome ERZ824600 (study PRJEB31778, sample SAMEA3449178) | human gut metagenome | biome: human gut; feature: human-associated habitat; material: faeces | place: United Kingdom | collected 2010/2012 ... | reverse complement strand
ATTCATCCATATTTTTCTTGGTTTCCGAAAAATTAAATAATTCAATATAAGAATTTTTTAATATTGGATTTAATTCAGTTACTTCAATTTTTGCTAAATTATTATTCATATTACCCCATCCTTTAAATGAAAAAAGAACATTAGCAAATACAACTAACATTCTTTTTAATCGCAAATAACCCCTTGTAAACTTGCTAATAGATTTAATTTGTTAAAATGTGTTTTAATATTAACCTTATTATTTAACATAAAATCCTTTCATTTACATCGAGTAACTTTCCTTGTTTAATTAGTTATTTTAAACTCTTTAGAAGAAAAGTCAATTATAAAATTGAATAAACTTGACCTTTTCGTGTAATTTAATCAATTTTACTATATTTTATCACTTGTAATCCTTTTTACAAGGGTGTTTATAACGTGAATTATCCTGTCTTTTGACGGTCTTTTAGCGGTCTTTTGACGACGTTTTAGTAATTTCAAGCACAAAAAAACGAATAGAGTTGACAATATTAACCCTATTCGTTACTTATTTTAAAAAAGCATTTTATTTGATAAGACTTTTTATATACTTCAAATCTTTTCTTTTAATAATCTCTTTATATTCATTAAATTTTTTGTTTGCTTCATTTTTATCTTTTGTAATAAAAGGTAATAAATTATTAGCTACAACATTTTTATTACTAGTAAAAATATACACTTCATATTGTTCTAAATCAAAAATATAATTGTTAGCACATCCATATTCTATTTCATCATTATCAAAATCAAGATAAATAGAAATTGTGTCTTTTGGTAAACCTATTGTATCACAAGGTTGTGATAAGGTTTTAAGTTCTAAAATTTGTTCTTCTTTAGTCATAGTTTATTCACTCCAATAATTAACTTTATTATATACTATTTTTATATTAAATAAACCATAAAAAATGAAATAATTTAATATTTGTCATTTTTTATGATTAAATATGCATAACTAAGCAAAAAAGAACATTAAGAAATTAAATAAATAATTTCTCAATGTTCTTTAAATTTAATTTGATTGCTCTTTAAGTTTTTCAAAGACATCAAATATTTTTTTAGGTAGTGGTAGTCCAAGTGATCCCCAATTTTCTAATATAGAAATTGCTTCATTTGATATAAAAAAATAAATCACTAATGCTCGAATAGCCATGCTTTCATCATGAATTATATTATCAAATAGTGTTGCTAAAATAACTATTAAAAGGTATCCAAATTTTTTTAGGATACCTTTTAATCCAATTGTACTATTTAATTTCTTGTGGTAAATACCTTTACATATACCAGTAATATAATCAATAGCCATTACAATAATTAATGATATAACTAATGAATCGAAACCACCAAATAAGTATATAAGAATACTTAAAATACTACTTATTACCGTTTGCAATGTTTTATTCACTTGCATTCCTCCTATTTTATTAATAGTTTTTGTCCAATTTTTATTAGGTTTGGATTATTACCTATTATATTTTTATTATCATTATATATTTTTTTCCAAGTTGTATTATATTTTTTCGCAATACCAGATAATGTATCTCCTTTTTTTACAATATAATAATTATTAGAAACATTTTCAACATTATTATTTGGTACTTTTAATATTGTTCCAGTAATAATTAAATTTGGATTTTGGATATTATTTAAGTTAACCAATTCAGATATTGTAGTTTTATACATTTTGGCTATTTTTGTTAAAGTATCTCCTTTTTGAACTTTGTAAGATATTAGATCTTTGCTTCCCGTATCAACGATTGGTGTGCTATTTTCTAATGATGGTAACTGCTTATTACCAGTTAAATAGTCTAATGGATCTACCCATTTACCATTTTCTTTAACAGCATAATGAAGATGTACGCCAGTAGCAAAACCTGTCGCTCCAGTTGTTCCTAATATTGTTCCTGCTTGAACAATATCATTCTTTTTTACCTTAACACTTCCATACTTTAAATGACAATATTTTGTATAAACATTATTACCATGGTAAATTAAAACATAGTTGCCAGCTGAATTATATTCATCATAACCTTTTATAGATGTTCTTACAGATGTAATAGTTCCACTAGATGTAGCCACAACTACTCTTCCACCAATTAAATCTATTCCTGAATGAAAATTTGTAACATTTTTCCCAGTTTTTCCATTAAAAAAAGTTCTGTTCCCAAAACTTGATGTTATATTTAATGAAGAAAGCCCCTTTATGGGGCTATTTACAATTTTTTCTTTATACATAAGTACACCTTAATGATTTTTGCATTTGACATTATTTTTTATTATATTATAAATTATGATTACGCTAATAATAACATTTAAGTCCATATACAAATTTATTAATATAAAGGATACAATTGTTGAGACATTTATAAATTTAAAATATTCAATAAATAAAAGTACTATAGAAAAAGTATATAAAATTGCATATAAATTTTTTGCTAATTTTAAAGATGTCTCCTCAGGTAATTTTTTAAATATAAATATCAATAAAAATATACCAGATAATATTACAATTATATTTATTAATTTAATTATTAAAATTGTTTTTGATATTATCATGAGTCCTCCATATTTAGATATATTATTTCGTTATTAAATTGAATATAAAAATCTTTTTTATTATCAATAAATGTATAATACGAAGTGTGTGTAAATTTGAAGTCATTATCTAAATCTTTGTATTCTTTTAATAAATTTCCTTTATTATCTTTTATAATTGATTTATCATCTTTTTGAAAATTACGATTTGATAAAGATACAAAACTACATCCATTTTCATCATATAGATATATATCATAATTTAATTTTATTTCGTGTTTAAGTTTTACACCTCTAGGATATATATAACTCCAATTTCCACTTTTTAGTTTATGTGACATAGCAAATTTTATCGAATTATTATCATCATAGTACATTATTGCATAACATTTATCATTATTGTCAGTAACTAAAATATCTTTAAAAGGATAAGAATAGTTAAATGCACTTGTTGGTGTTTTAAACTCAACATAATTTTCTTCTAATTCTAAATGTTTTAAAAGAATACTAGTTATTAATAAGATTGATGCAATAAAAATAAATTGCACTTTGGTTGGAATTTTGTATTTTTTTATTTTTATGAATAAACATGCACAACAAATAATTAATAGTATTGGTACCCTAAAAATAAAATATGTCAAATAAAATCATCCTTTCATTTATGCAGGAATTAAAACAGGAACCAATTGTTTAAATGCATTTTTTAGACCGCTTAATAATATTGCATCAAAAGTAGCAGGTACGGCATAAATTAAATATAAAGTTGCAAATAACTCTGCTCCTATATGTCCTTCGCCATATGTATCAGAAGAAATCGTGGTAATTAAACCATCTTCTTCATATACATTATTTTCTATATTCGAATTTATTTTAGCATAAAAACTTAGATTTGTAAAACTAATTCCATAACTTAACGTTGTTAATTCTTTTCTATCCCTAGAATAAAATCCTGCTCCCATTTCTACGCCTTCTTTTCCAATAGTAACATGACTACTAGTTATAAGATTATTGAAACTTTTTGTTAATTCACCTGGTTTATGCTCAAATTCCACACCATAAGGTTTATCAGAATCACTGTTTTTTGTTGAAACTGTTGAAGACGTTCCAGATTTTATTGTATAACCTAAATATGATCCAGAAACTTCTGTAGGAGGTGTCAAATTATTGGATTCTTTAAATGTTATAGAAGTAAATTCACATACCGTTTTTAGTGCTTTCATTGCCCATGTAGATGCAGATTTAACCCATCCACCAATTTTTTTCCAAAATTTACCATATTCATCATTATTATTAATAGGATTGTTTGCAAATGCAACGTATAAATTATAGCTAGTAAAATCCTTCTTCTTTCCAATATTTGTATCAATACTTATAAATCTTCCCCAGTTAGGGTTGTAATATCTATTATTTGTATAATATAATCCTGATTCATTGTCATAGTAATATCCTTTATACCTAAATGGATTTATTATGGCAATATTAGTATTATCTACGATTAAGTTTCCATTGGCATCACATATTTTTTCTACTTTTCCCCATGAATCATAAAAATATTTTGCAATTAAATTTAAATCTTTATCAAGAATTCCAGTAATATCCTCTTGAATATTTTTAATATAATAATATTTTTCGTCATTATATGTAAAACCAATTAAATTTCCTTTTGTATCTCTTAGGTAATGTATAATATTATTATTTATTTTTTCTACAACAATTTTATTATTATCATAATAGTGATATCTTTCTATATTATTAACGATTTTTGATACTCTTAATCCATCACAATTATATGTATAATTAATATTATTTCCATTATCAGTTATACTACATAATTCTTTGCCATTTTTCCATTCTAGAACTTTATTTCCAATTTTAACTGGATTGCCATAAGCATCACTTTCTATTAGATCATCATTATATTTTGTTATTACATCAGGATTAACACTACTATATTCATATTTAATAGTCTCAATAATATCATATGAGTTTATTTTACACTTATCTTTTCTAATAATATTATTATTTAAATCGTAGTAATATCTCCATGTTATAGAATCAATATAGTTATTTTCAGATATTAATTGATTTATTTCATCATATTCAAAGTGTTTATACAATTTATTATTTAACTTAATATCTATAATATTTGAAACTTTATCATATAAGTACTCATATAATAATTTATCATACTTTATCGATTTTATAAGTGTTGACGTGTTATTACCATTGCTAACATATTCAATTTTAAATAATTCATTGTTATTTAAAATTAATGAACTTAATCTTCCAATTTCATCATAGTTGTATTTAAATGTATCAAGATTATTTATTATTTTTGAAATATTATTGTTTTTATCATATTCCATGTTTATATTTGCCAAAGTTTTGATAAATTGATTATAATTTAAAAAATATTTTTTATTAATAATTGCACTACTATTGTTGTAAATATATTTTGTACTGAATAAATTTTCATTTATATCTTTAAAAACTTTTCCGCAAATTCTATTTGCATAATCATATAAAAATTTTGTTGATATAAAGTCATTTTTTACCTCTACTAAATTGCCAAAATTATCATAAAAATAATTAAAAGTACAATCGTCTTTTATTTTTTTTGAAATTCTATCGAAAACGTCATAAACATAATTAACATTATATTTATTTCCAAAGTTTTCATTTATTAAATTATTACTATTATCATATGTCATCTTTAATAAGACGTTATTGTTTATTTTTATCAAATTCATGTTATTAAATTCATCATAAACAAAATTATATGTTCTATTTTTTGAAATTATTTTTGATAAGTTATTATTTTCTCCATAAATGAAATTAACTTCTCTTTTATTATCATATAGTTTTGATAAATCACCAATATTATTATAGTTAAGACTTATTTTGTAATTTTTAGCGTTAGTAATACTTCTGACATTACCAGTGGTTTCATCAATATCAAATTTTGTTATATTTCCTAAAGAATCTTTAACCTCATTTACATATTTTTTATTATTTGTATATTTAGCACTATTAACAATTTTTTTTGATTCACTAGAATTTACAAAATAAAATTCTTGATTATAATTAGAACTGTCATAATCTTTTAAAACTAAATTGTTATTTAATATTGTCAAGGCTTTATTATCAATTTTTATTGAATAACTACAATTGTCCTTTTTTAGAAATTCAAAGCTTGATTTCTTATTTAAATCAAGTTTTATATCATCATTTTCAATAAAAATAAATTTATTATTACATTTAATATAATAATTGTTTTCATTTTTTAAAAGCATAAACTCTTTTTGATTACAGCTACTTTCTTTTATCGTAAAACCTTCAGTTGGCAAATAATTTAAATATTTATCAGTACCTTTTAACTTGATGTTATACATTTTATTTTCAACTAATTCATTATTCTCATTTAAGACATTAATAATAGTTGTTATTGGATTGCCATTTGAATCATACTTAATTTCATTTGATATACCAGATGCACTAATTGCATTTAATAGTTTATTTGAATTATTATTATCATATTCATAAACAAAATTTCCCCCTTGTGATTCCATTATTTGAATTAAATTATTATTATTACCATATTTAAAATTATAACTATTATTTGAATAATCCTTAAATGTTTTTATATTACCATTATCATCATATTCAATCGTATAAGATCCAATATTTTTTACTAACATAAAATTTGTTAATAATAAATCATTTACTTCATTTGCTGAAATAATTGATAAATCAAAACCATTATAATCAGTTTCAGCCATAAAACATTGTGAAAAAAATTGCCATTCATCATTATGTTTATTAAGTTCAATCGTATCCGTTCCAGTTCCCATTTCTTCATCAACATTAAAAAATGATATAGTTGCAAAATTGCCGATTCTTCCTGAACCATCAATTTCTACATTTCCAAAATCTTCTGAAATACTTAATACACCCTTATTTTTGTACAAAAATGACAAATTATATATATCGCCTGCTTTTCCCTTAATATTAAAATGTTTACTTATTGAAATTGTTGTATCTGGACGGCTTTTCATATCTAAATATATTTCATTTTGATTAATCCTTTTAAGTACATAATAATCTGAAATTTTTTCGCCTATTTCCTCATTTACTCCTGATAATTCCCAACCATCAAAATTATATGTAAAATTAGAATTTTCAATCATATTATATTCATTTGATACATTACCTTCTTCAAGCTGTAAATCATCAATATACATAATTCCATTATTATCAATTTCCAATTCTACTTCATTATGACCAGTAGCTCCAGTAAATGGAAAGGAAATTGAAAATTTTGTATATTCTTCATTTATAGGAATTACAAATTCATTTAAAATTTCTGTTTTACTTAAAGTATTAGAATAAACTCTAATAGTTACAGGTTTGTTATTTTGAATATATCCACTAAAAGTATAAATTGTATTACCATTCAACGATAATATTTCCACGTTTATTTTATTACTAGATTTATAACTATATTCTCCAGTTCTAGAATTTTCTTTAACTCTAGAACCTCCAGTAACAAGTTGATCTAAACTATCTTCAAAACTGCTATTTTTCCAAAGATTATTGGTATATTTTAACATTCTAGTTTCTGAAGTTGCATTATTTTTTACAGTACTACTTATGTTATCTACATAATTCTTATTAAATCCATATATATCTTTAATAGATTCAGAATTTTGTTTAATAAGTGTTCCAATAGTATTACCATATTTATTAAAAATATATGTATATTTTTTATTGCTATTATCTACTATAGAAGTAGAATTAAAGTCATACTTAAAATTCCACACTTTGCCAGATGTTCCAAGATTACCATATTCCTTTAATGTCTTTATTTTATAACTTTTATCATTTATACTCACTTTTAGAGTAGTTGAACCAATAGATTTACTTGATATTTTACCATTGACAAAGTCTATTATTTTATCATTATATTCTGATTTAATAGAATTATAATCTCCAATATAATATTTTATGTATTCATAATTACCATCTGGTGGTAAATATAAGTTTTCTTTTTCATTTATTTTATATTTTGATATATTATCTATTCTTTTAATTTTATTATCTTTTTTTATAAATAAATACTTATATCCTGTATCTATATTTGAAACACATTTATTATCTGATATTTTAATCCATTTATCATTATCTGTTGGAGTAGTGGCACTTAATATACATTCTGAGTCTTTATATTTACTTGATAATGTTATTTCTATTGTATTATCTTTTATATTGATTTCTTTATATGTTGTAGTGATTCTTTTATATATGCATACAATTAAAAAGATGACTATTAGAATTAAGAATACTTTTATAAAAAATATTTTTATTTTTCTTAATAGTCTTACATATTTTTTCTTTAATTTTAGTTTTTTGTCTCTTTTTGTTCTTTTTTTCATTTTAATACCATAATTTAGTTAGTTTTCCATCTTCTTTATAATAGCTATCCATTAACATTACATAGAAGTAACGATTAAATATAGTTTTCTTTGAATAAGGTTTAATAATTACAGCTACATCTGGTGGAGTCCATAAACTTTCTGCGACATAATAATATTCATCATCTTCACCAGCTATCATAGCTATATGGCCACCGCTTAGTCCGCCTGAACTTAATAAATCTCCAACTTTAACTTTTCCTGACGCTACTACATCTGCATTAAATCTGATTCTTTCTCCGTAGTCTGTTAAATCTAAGTGTGAAGCAAGTCCAGCACCTATATCTCCAACATCCCATCCACCATTTAGCATTACCCAAGTTATAAAGCCACTACAGTCAAGCCCATTAGGTCTATTTCCATGAGAAGGTCTACTATATAATTGACATCCCCATGTTTTAGGTCCAGCCATTTTCTTTTTAATATTTGTAAATCTTGATTCATCTAAATATAAGCCTTTATGATAATATCTTCCTTCACCATCAATACCATTTGTACTAGCTCTTCCATTTTCAGAAAAATATCTAATTTTATATGGAAATTCTAAAGTTAAGAATCTTGCAGCTTCAACAGCACTGGCTCTTGTTTGATAACCAACTTCAGCAACTCTATCTTTAAGAATCTCATCTAGTAAATCATTTTCTTCTTCATTATATTTTCCGCATGGAAGATAAGGCTTTTTACTATTATATTTTTTAGGTCTTACAGTAATAAGATCTGTTACTACGATTTCTGTAGATGTTTTAATTCCTTTATATTCTGCAGTTAAAGTAGTATTTCCAACTTTAAGACCAGTTATTTTTAAATCTTTATCTATAGAAGCTATTTTTTCATCGTTAATTGTGTACTTTATATCTTCCTTATTAAAATATCCAACTGATTTAATATCAAGAGTAGGGGCATAAGTGCCTTTAACTGCTAAATATATTTTTTCCTTATTAAAACTCATACTTAATATATTTCCTAGCTTTTTTGTATTACTAACTTTATATACTTCATTATTTTCATTTTTTAAATATATAGTATAAGATTTATTTTCATCTGCCTTGATATTACATTCACCATTTTTTGCTAAAATCCATTTATCTGTTGTTTCAATATTATTTGTTTCAGCACAATAAATTTTATTATGTTTTAATTTATTTTCATTAAGTTTAAATTTTATATTTAATACCCCATCGTTAGTTATTTTAACTGTTGCTTCTTTTATTGAAGGGTAAGCGTTATTTCTATATATTTTTATTAAAGCAAAATAAGTTACACTAGATGTAACTGCTAAAATTGAAATTGTACTTAATATCTTCTTAACTACCTTACTATTCATATTTCTATAGTAACATAAAATAAAAGGATATTCAACGAATATCCTTTTACTATTTACATCTTGATGATGCATTGCTTTTACTTCTAGAGTTGCTTCTAGCATTTGATTTGCTTCTAGAATTAGCTCTTGCTCTAGAATTCATTCTTGCATTGCTTCTAGCATTTGCCATTTTTATCACCACCCAGTATTATTATGGTAATAATTTTAATATTAATGTATATATTTTTAATATGAAAATGGAAATAATTGGTCCTATAATATTATCATTAATAGCTGGGTTATCTACTGTACTTGGTAGTTTTTTAGTATTTATTAAAACTAAAAAAGTTAATGAGATGATTGTATTTTGTTTATCTTTTTCAATGACAATTATGATGATTATTTCTATTTTTGAATTAATTCCTGAATCATTTATAGATTTAACTAATAATTATGGATTTATTCTTGGAACTATTATATCAATACTAGTATTTTTATTTGGATATTTATCTATAAGTAGAATTAATTCATTAATAAATGCTAAAAAAGAATCATCAAATTTATATAAAATTGGTATTTTGAGTATGATATCTTTAATGATACATAATTTTCCAGAAGGAATTATTGTATTTATTTCTGCTTATACAAATATCAAGATTGGTATTAAAATGTGTATTGCAATTATACTTCATAATATACCAGAGGGAATAGCTATTAGTATACCTTTATATTATAGTGGCAAAGGACGAAAAAATACGATTAAATATACATTAATATCAGGACTTGCTGAGCCTATCGGAGCAGTACTTTCATACATATTTTTAAAAGATTATATTAATGATACAATGCTTTCATTTATACTTATGTTTACTGGTGGATTAATGGTGGGGCTTTCAATTAGTGAAATATTAAAGGAAGTCATTAAATATAAAAAGAATGATTACTTATTTGTTGGTGTTATTTGTGCTTGTTTTCTTTCTTTAATTCTTATTTTTATATAATTTTATTTACTGAATTATTTATTGATGGTATAATATATCTTGATTATTTAGATATATTTTTTATTTATAAGGAGGTATTATGGATTTGAATTTAAAAAGAATTAAACAATTAAATAAAGTTCAAATATATAAAATGATATTTCCTTTGATAAGTAAATTTTATGATGCATATGACTATTTAGATATTACAAGTGAAGAGTTTAGTGAAATTGTATTAGATGAGATAGAAAAATCTATTAGTGAATTTGATGAAAGTGTAACTTATAAAAAATTTATTAAAAATAAACTTAAAAAAAGATTTGATAGAAAAGTATATAATGATTTAAATGATCCAGAAAAGGTTGTTATAATAATTAATAATTTTACTAAGAAAAGATTTACTAATTTATCTAATGTTAATGATTGTATTAGTTATTTTTCAATTTTAGATGATTTTCTTAAACAATATAATTATATTTTAGAACCAGATATGAGTATTAAATTAATAAAAAATGATAATCCATTATATTTAATGACTGAAACTATTTTTAAAAAATATAAGAATCCAATATTATTTGGAAAAGCTGAAAAATTATTTGATAATGATACTTTAGTTTCTTTTATAGAAGTATATTGCATGGTCAATAATATTGAGATCCAAGAAGAAAATAATGAAGATGAATTCGATATTGATAAAGATAAAAAATATTTTGAAAGAGATATATTAAGTACATATTTGAGAGAAATTGGAAGTTACAAGCAATTAACTATAGAACAAGAAAGAGACCTATTACTAAAAATTAAAAATGGGGATGAAAATGCGAAAGAACTGTTTATTCAAAGTAATTTAAAATTAGTAGTTAATGTTGCTAAAAAATTTCAAGATAGAGGTATGTCATTGCTTGATTTAGTTCAAGAAGGCAATATTGGACTTATGAAAGCAATAGAATATTTCGATTTATCTAGAAACTTGAAATTTTCTACTTATGCTTTTGCATATATAAAGGGATATATAAATAGAGCAATTAATGATAAAGGAAGAGCTATTAGAATTCCTGTTAACATTCTAGAAAAAAGAAATATGTATATTAAAGTTATTAATGATTTAACTATAGAATTAAATAGAACCCCAAGTAATGAAGAAATTGCTAAAAAAATGGGAGTTAGAGTAGATACTGTAAATATTTTACAGGAATCACAGTTTGATATTACAAGTTTGAATGAGAAAGTCAGTGATGATAGTGATACTGAAGTTAAAGATTTATTAGTTTTAAATGAAAATATTTTATCTTATGTAGAAGATGATTATGATTCTGTAGACTTAAAAGATCAAGTTCAAGATTTACTAGAAAAATGTAATTTATCACGACAAGCTGTAGAAGTTTTAATTAAAAGATATGGTCTTGATGGTAATGAACCTATGACATTAGAAGAAATTGGTCAATTATATAATGTTACGCGTGAAAGAATTAGAAAAATTGAAACTAAAGCATTAATGATTATCAGAAGAAGTGTCTATGCCAAAAAATTAGTAATATTTACTGAAGACCCTGATAAATCATTAGAAAATTTGGAGTATTTTAGACAAAGATATAGAGAAACTGGTGATTGGTCTAGATCTTATAATGATGAAGTAAATAAAAAAGATAAAAACAAAGTGGAGGATAGAGCGGATATGAAAAAAGAAAAAAATGCAAAAAGTGTAGAAAATGCACCTAAAATAAGATGTAAAACTGTATATGAATTGATGGGAGATTATCCAAAGGAAAAAGTCGATGAGGCTATTAAACAATTATCTTCTTTCCACTATGATATTTTAATGAAAAGACATGGTGGTGATTTAGAAAATCCTACGTTTACTGAATTAAATAAAAAAGAAAAGAATCTATATTATGCTGTAATTATACCTAGACTTAGAAAAATTTTATTAAATTCTAATGTTCCAGTTACACATGATGATTCTATTGAAGCAAAAGATGAAAATTTATCTGATGTTAAAGAAGTAGGGGAAGCAGTTACTGTACCTAATATAAAAGATAATGAAGCCGTTATTGAATCAAGTGTTTCTTTACCAGAAGTTGAAAATCAAGAAAGCAGAGTAGAGGAAAGCAAAACATTTTCTAAAGAAGAATATTCTAACATCCTTAAATTACTTAGAACCCCTACTTTTGAACAAATGCTAAAAACACTATCTATTAAAGAAGCTATAATTATATCTTTAAAACTTGGTTATGTTGATGATAAATATTTTTCAACTGAATCAATTGCACAATTCTTAGGAATTGATAATCAAGAAGTTATTGAAACTACTAAAAAAGTTTTGATGTTATATAGAGACAATATAAATAGTTTTATTGATACTGCTATTAATGCTGTTTCATATGATAATAAATTAACTATGGATAAAAAATAATGTATCCCCCTTTTCTATTAATTTTAAGTAGAGGAGGGGGTTTTATTATTCACTATAATACACTATTATTTTGTAATTTTAAATATATTAGAAAAAAAGATGAGTTTCTAAAACGCATCGAGAAATGATTAAATGAATAATTTTATACATCTCGATTAAATTA
>ERZ824600.4209-NODE-4209-length-12898-cov-3.293934_pt1 | contig 12898 bp, 10 predicted proteins | sample MGYA00519933_ERZ824600 | MGnify/ENA primary metagenome ERZ824600 (study PRJEB31778, sample SAMEA3449178) | human gut metagenome | biome: human gut; feature: human-associated habitat; material: faeces | place: United Kingdom | collected 2010/2012 ... | reverse complement strand
TATGAAGAGTTTACAAAAGCAGCTGTGCGGCATTGCGGTTTTGATTTTCGGTCTCATTGTGACAGTCATCGGAACGGGGTTTGGAAATGTGCTCAGTCTGATCGGCGGTGTGATTGGGCTTTGGGGGCTCGGCATGACGTTCTGGAATCAGGAGGAGACTACAGAGGAAGATACGACAGAGGAAGATACGACAGAGGACAAGAACAAATAAATCCCACAAAAACGTTCTGTTTTGCAGGTTGGAAAGCTGTTCACTTGCAGAAAAGGAACGTTTTTGTTGCAAAAACGGCGGATTTTCTTTGACATTCCCGTACCGGCATGATAGACTAACGGCAGAAAAAACCATGCAGGAGGCATGTATGACACTGTTAGAGCGTTATTTGAACTACTTATCTCAGATCTGCGAGGGCTCGCGGACACCGCCCGAGGGCATTTTGCTCACCAGAACGGGCGACATGGAAAAAGCAATTGAGCTGCAGCAGCAGATTGCCGGACTCGGCATTCCGCCGCAGAATTCCGATGCTGTCGTAATACCGGTGAGCCGCCGTCTGCTCCAGCGTCGCGGAGGGAGTGCCGGAAACGGCGGCGATGTTTTTGAATCCTTCAAAACGGTAGATTCCGAGATTGTAGTCGATATCCTCCGGCCGGCGGTCGCGTCCGTTCACATAGATCAAATGGCGGTCGCGTCCGTTCTTGCAGAGAGCGGCCGCGAACTCCCCCGGATCCAGCGACGGGAAATCCGGCGAATCCTCCAGGAACGCCAGTCCTCCCGGGAACGTCTTCCGCGACGAGACAATCGACTCAAACTCCGAATACTTCGACACCACCGACTCCAGTTTGGAATCCCGTCCCGGAATCCGCAGTTCCAGCAGCACGCTGAACTCCGCATGATCCAGATGCTCCTTGAATGCGTTTTCAGGCCGGATCCCGGCAAAGTTCATCTCCAGCTGCCGGGAGAAATCGGGGGAATCGTTCCTTGTCATGCCTGCGGGACCTCCAGAAAGCCGGAAAGGATCGCCGAGAGCTCCTCCGGCGCATCCTCCGTCAGATACCGTCCCCCGAACGGAATGCGATGAACCTTGGCATCCGGACAGTACTCCAGCCATTTATGCAGATAGCGCTCCGGATAGAGCCAGTCCCGGACCCCCCAGATGATGCACATCTTGTGCTCGCGGAGAATCCACAAGCCGTGTTCCACTTCGATCACGCTTTCAAAGGAGGGATCATCCGGATAGCAGGGGATGTCGTCGATGAACCGGTACAGCGCGATGCGGGCGTTCTTCTTCCGATAGGGGAACATGTACCCGAAACGGACACTCTCCGGATGGGCGCCGAGTCCCCAGAAGATCATATTGGTGTTCATCAGCAGCGGCCGCCCGATGCTCGGGAACCACTTGCAGAGACGGAAACGGAGCGGAAGACGGTATCCCGAAAACGCGATGGAGTTCATCACGGCGATCCGGTCCACCCGCTCCGAATGGCGCACGGTGAATCCGATTCCGATTGTCGCCCCCCACCCGTGCATCACCAGAGAGAACTTCCGCAGTCCGAGATGATCCACCAGCCGTTCGATATTGTCCACCTGCGTTTCCAGACGGTAATCGTAACCGTCCGGCTTGTCGGAAAGCCCGTATCCGATGATGTCCGGCGCGATCACCCGGAAATGACGCGAAAACTGACGGATCAGATTGCGGAAGAAAAACGACCACATCGGACAGGCATGCAGCATCATCACCACCGGACCGCTTCCCTCGTCCACATAATGCATCCGGTATTTCCCGACCGGCATCTCGTGCGGAGCAAACGGATACTCCTTCCTCAGAATCTCGGATTCCTCAAAATCGTTCATAACCGTCTGCTCCTCCGCGGGTTCCGTTTCTGGTTACATGGCGGACGGCACTTGAATGGTCAGCGTATTCAAACCGTCGGTCAGCAGATCGCGGACCGCATAGCAGAGCGCCAGGCGCGCATGGCGGAGCGGCTCGCTTTCCGCCGTCAGCACCGGACACTCCCGGTAGAAGCGGTTGAACGCCTTCGCCACTTCCAGAAGATGGCTCACGAGAACCGAACAGTCCATCTTCTCCGCCGCGCTCCGGAGCACGTCCGGATACACTGCGCAAAGCAGCGCCAGTCTGCGTTCCTCCTCCTTCTCCAGCAGGCTCCAGTCCGGATGCGCCGTCTTCTCCTTCTGATCCGCCGATTTGCGTTCGATCGAATTGATCCGGGCGCACGCATACTGCACATAAGGACCGGTATCGCCTTCAAACTTCAGCGACGCCTGCGGATCAAACAGAATCGTGGTCTTCGGATTGAACTTCAGGAGCATGAATTTCAGCGCCCCCATTCCGATGATTTCCGACCGCTCCTCCAGATCCTCCGGTTCCGGCGCGCCGTTCAGCCGTTCCAGAGTGGCCGTCCGCGCCAGTTCGTGCATCTCGTCGAACAGATCGTCCGCATCCACCACGGTTCCCTCCCGGCTCTTCATCTTGCCGGACGGCAGATTCACCATCCCGTACGCAAGATGGTACAGGTGCGACGCCCACGGGAAACCGAGTTTCGAAAGAATCGCAAACAGCATCTTGAAATGCAGCAGCTGTTCATCCCCCACCACCCAGATCTGCGTATCGGGATGGTTCTCCTGATATTTCAGAAGCGTGGTCCCGATATCCTGCGTGATATAGACGCTGGTTCCGTCGGAGCGCAGCACCACTTTGGTTCCGAGTTTGCCGAGATCGGCGATGACCGCTCCATCCTCCCGTTTCTGGAACACGCCGTCGGCGAGGCCCCTGGCGATCAGATCCTTGCCGAGCAGATAGGTCTGGCTTTCCAGATAGGTTTTGTGGAAATGGACCCCCATCCGGTCGTAGGTCTGCTTGAAACCGGCGAAGACCCAGGAGTTCATGGTTTTCCAGAGTTCGCGGACCGCGGGATCGCCGGCCTCCCAGTCCTGAAGCATCTTCTGGGCGGCGGCGCCGATCTCCGTGCGGAGAAAGAGTTCGTCGTCGGAGGCGGATGCCGTGGAGGGGTCGCTCTCCCGCAGGGCCCGGATCTCTTCGGAGAGCACGGAGTTGTATTTCACATAGAAGTCGCCGACAAAGTGATCTCCCTTGATTCCGGTCGATTCCGGCGTGCTGCCGTTTCCGTACCGCTGATAGGCGAGCATCGATTTGCAGATATGGATCCCGCGATCGTTGACCAGATTGATCGGAATGACCGTGTTTCCGACGCGCGCCAGCAGGGAGCACAGCGACATGCCGATCGTGTTGTTCCGGACATGCCCCAGATGCTGCGGCTTGTTGGTGTTCGGCGCGGAATATTCGATCAGGATTCTGCGCCGCTCCGCCTCCGGCAGGGTTCCCTCTGCGAACAGGGCGGAGAGATCCGCGACGGTATCGCGGTACAGCGCCTCCGGCTTCAGCGTGATGTTGACAAACGCCTTGACCGCTTCCGCCGCTTTCACATCCTCATGGTTCCGGAAATATTCGGCCGCCTCTCCGGCGAGCTGGACGGGATTTTTCCCGAACATTCCGGCGAAACGGAAGCAGTTCACCGTCACATCGCCGGTCATTCCCTGCGGACAGAGTTCCGGTACGATTTTCCATCCGTCTTTTGTCTTGTTTCCGGGATTGTTCTGGAGGAGCCAGGAAGAAAAATCGCCGATACAACGCAGTTTCATAATATTTGAGACCTTTCAGAGTGTAGTTTTCACCACAGTGGAGTGCTGTCCGGCGGGAACGAAGATCTGATACGGCCCGAACGCCGCCGGGATCAGGCACGATCCGCCTTTTTTCAGAGAGACCGTCCGGTCATCCCGACCGACGGTCACCGGTCCGCTGATTGCGGTGATGATATGGAAGCTGGCGCTTGTGAATGTGGTGTCGCGCCAGTTTTCGACGAGCCGCAGATCCTCCACCTTGAAGAACGGACAGGTGTTGACCACCGGATATTTCCGGTTGCGCTCCGTGGAGTCGCAGGGCCCGGTGATTCTCGGCACGGTGCGGTCGGTGAAGTCGATGCATTCGCGGGCGGCGTCCAGATGAAGTTCTCTGGATTTTCCGTTTGCGTCGACGCGTCCCCAGTCGCTGATTCGGAAGGTGGTGTTGCTGTTCTGCTGGATTTCGAGCAGGAGGTTTCCTGCGCCGATGGCATGAACCTTTCCGGCCTTGATGAAATAGGCGTCGCCGGGAACGGAATCGAAGATCTGCAGAGTGCTTTCGACCTCCTGTGTGGAGATATTCTGAAGGAAGCGCATTTTTGTGGTATCGTTCCGGAGTCCGGCGATGATTTTTGCGCCTTTGTCGGCATGGATGATGTACCACATTTCGGTTTTGGGTTCGATTCCGGGGGTTCTGGAGCAGGCGGCCTCATCGGGGTGCACCTGGAGCGAGAGCCGTTTTCCCGCGTCGATGAGTTTGACCAGGAGCGGGAATTTTCCTCCGTTGAAACTGCGTCCGACGAGGTCTTTGCCGTAGTATTCGACCAGCTGGCGGAGCGTGCATCCCTTGAGGGGACCGTTTTCGACCGTGCTGACGGCGTCGTCGCGGTCGACGATCTCCCACGATTCCCCGACCGGTTCGCTGTGCGGGGGAATTTCGCGATTCAGGATTGTTTCGAGTTTGTTGCCTCCCCACATGACCTCTTTGTAGACCGGTGTGAAAACCAACGGGTAGAGAGCATCTGTTTCTATCATGACGGAACTCCTTAAAGGACATTATTCTGGACTGGTGAAATATAACATCGGATTCCTGTTTTTTCAACGGGACACCTCCGAAAAAACCAAGAGAATCCTCTTTCCGGATCCGCCGTTTTTTTCCCGCGCAGATTTCTGAGAATTTTCCTCTCGCTTCTGACAGGAATCTTCTCCGGATTTCCATCTGATTTTTCCGCAGAGGGCCGGAAAAGTTCCGGAAAAATGATTGTCTCAGGCACAATCTCTCATTTTTTCTCAATAAATTATCAAAAAATCTCATCCAAAACTCTTGACAACGTTTGAAACGGAACTATATTTCCAGAAAAAGAGGAGAAAGCGTTCTATGACACGGAACCAGAAAACTATCGATTTTGTCGGACTCGGATTCTGCAGCAACGACTATCTGAGTCTGCTCCCGGAAATACCGATCGACCACAAGGTGCAGATACTCGAACACCTGATCCAGGGAGGCGGACCGGCAGCCACCGCCACCGTGGCGGCCGCCCGTCTGGGAGTCTCGACGGCCTTTATCAGCATGGTCGGCGACGACGACGCGGGCAAACGCATTCTCACCGACCTCGAAGCGGAAGGGATCGACACCTCCTCCATGATCCGCCGCCCCGGCAGCTCCTCACCGGTCGCCTACTGCTGGATCGATCAGCCGACCGGGAAGCGCAGCATTGCCTGGACCCGCGGCACCCTGAAGGAACTCCTTCCCTCCGAACTGGACATGGACCGGATCCGCTCCGCGAAAGTGCTCCATCTGGACGGCCACAACACCGAGGCGGCCATTGCGGCGGCGGAAGAGGCGCACAAAGCGGGCGTTCTGGTCAATCTTGACGCGGGAACGATCCGTCCGGGAATTGAAAAAATCATTGCGAACACCGATATCTTCTTCACCTCCGAATACTTTGCTCGCACATGGACGGGGGAAGAGGATCTGGAAAAGGCGCTTCGGAAACTGCTGGATGCCGGAGCGAAAGTGACCGGAATCACCATCGGCAGCAAAGGGTCGATCGCATGGGACAACGGGAAGATCATCCACTGCCCCGCGGCGGATATTTCTCCGATTGTCGACACGACCGGAGCGGGGGACACGTTCCACGGGGCTTTCGCCGTGCGCTATCTCGAATGCGGCGACATTCCGGAGAGCATGCGGTTTGCCTCCGCCGTCGCCGGACTCAAATGTACAAAACTCGGCGGACGCACCGGACTTCCGGACCGTAAAACCGTCGATGAATTTCTGAAAACACACTGACCGCCAAAAAAGGGAGGAACACCGAAAAATGGCAAAGACATTCAAGATCGGCTATCTGCCGCTGACCAAGGCGAACTGGACCAATGAGACGCTGGAAGCGGCCCGCAAAAACGCGAAAGAGTACCTGCAGAGCCTGCCCGGAGTCGAAGTGATCGGCGGAGACCGCATGATCGATTTCGAGGACAAAGCCATTCAGGAGCTCGATTTCTTTGAGAAGGAGCGTCCGGATCTGATTGTGGCGCACTTCATGACCTTCTCTCTGGGTGTGATTGTTCCGATGTTTGCACAGCGTCTGAAAGTTCCCGTGGTTCTCTGGTCGATGAAGGAGCCGGATCCGAAGGGCGGACGCCTTCAGAACAACTCGTTCTGCGCGGCGAACATGAATTCGCATTTCATGTACCGGATGCACGTTCCGTACTTCCACATTCACGCGGAAGTGGGCAGCAAGGAGGCGGCGGACGGACTGAACAAGGCGATCCGCGTCACACGGACACTCAACATGCTCTCCCGGATGCGGATCGGCGTGATCGGCGGACGCGTGCCGGGCTTCTTCACCTCCAGCTGCGACGAAATGCTTCTGCGCACGAAAATCGGTCCGGAGATCAAATTCATCACCGAACACGAGGTTATTGAGACCGCGCGCCACCTGACGCCAGCGGAACTCGACTCCGCCATGAAGACCATCCTGTCCGACGCCAAGGTCCACCCGACGGACGGCCCGAGCGACGAACAGCTGAAGAAATCCGCCGCCCTCTTCGCCGCAGTCGGCAAGATGAAAGACAAATTCCTCGTGGACACCTTTGCGATGCGCTGCTGGCCGGAATTCATCTCGAACGATCTTTACGGCATCACGGTCTGCTCCACGATCGGCCACCTGACCAACCACGGATATCTGACCGCGTGCGAAGGCGACGCATATGGAGCCGTGATGATGCGTCTGGAACAGGAACTGACCGGCGATCTTCCGTTCTTCTGCGACATGATCGTGATGGAAGGGGACTTCGGAGTTGCCTGGCACTGCGGAGCGGCTCCTTGCAAGCTCTGCAAACCGGGTTATCAGCCGCAGCTCTGCCACAGCGCGACCGTGGAAGGAGGCGGCGTGAAAGGCGTGACCGGAGAATTTCCGCTGAAGAGCGGCCGGGTCACTCTTGCTCGTCTGGGCGAGAAGCGCGACGGCGACGGCTTCCGGATGCTGATTGCCACCGGCGAAGCGCTCGACACCGATCTGTTCGTCCGCGGCAATCCGGTCAAGATCAAATTTGACGCGGGCTGCGACAAACTCCGCGAAGTGGTCATCAACCAGGGCTGGGAGCACCACTACGCCCTCTCCTACGGCGACATTGTACCGGAACTTCTGGACATCTGCCGCATTCTGGACATTGAACCTGTCGTAGTCAAATAACCCTCAGAAAGGAGCACTTCCATGAGCAGCGAGAAACTTCTGATCCATCTCAATCCCGTGCAGGGCTACAACAAGATTTTCGATCTTGGCGAATACAACATGCAGCTGACCGCCTTCGGTCTGATCCAGCTTGCGGCGGGCACCAGTTACCGGAACACGACCGGCGAATTTGAAGTTGCCCTTGTTCTCCTGGGCGGCAAATGCGCGGTGAAGGGCAGCGACTTCGCCTTTGCGGAGGTCGGCGGACGCAAATCGGTGTTCGACGGCAAGCCGCATACGGTCTATCTTCCGCGGCGGACGGAGTATGAAATCACGGCGCTGACCGATGTCGACATTGCATACAACGCCTCTCCGGCGAGCCGGGACACGGCGAAACCGACGGTCATCACGCCGGAGCAGTGCCGCACGCTCTCGCTCGGGCGCGACAACTTCACCCGGGCCGCCACCATCATGCTGGACGAGACCTTCGATTCCGAACACTTCTACATCGGCGAAGGCATGATTCCGTCGGGGAACTGGTCCGGCTATCCGCCGCACCGCCACGACATCGACAATCTCCCCGAGGAGATCGACATGGAGGAGACGTACTTCTACCGTTTTGATCCCCCGCAGGGCTTCGGCATCCAGAAGGTCTACCAGCCGGACGGCTCGATCGACGAGACCTACACGGTCAAGAACAACGACACCGTCGCCATTGCGGAAGGCTACCATCCCCTGTGCGGCGCGCCGGGCTATCAGATGTACTATCTCTGGACGATGACCGGGAAAGTGAATCGCGGTCTGATCTCCTCCAAGGATCCGCAGCACAGCTGGGTGAAATGACAATGGCCGGCGACACCATTCTTCTCGGCATAGACTTTGGATCCGGCGGCTGCAAGGTCTCCGCGATCGACACGGACGGAGCGATGCTCGGGGACGCCTCGGTGGAGTACCCCACCTATTACGAACACCGGGGCTGGTCCGAACAGGAACCCTCCGACTGGTACGCCGCGATGTGCCGCGCGCTGAAGAAACTCGAATCGAAGGGCGTGAATCTGAAACATGTCCGCGCCCTCTCGTTCGACGGTTCGACCCACAACGCCGTCCTGATGGACGACTCCATGACGCCGATCCGGCGGACGATCATGTGGACCGACCAGCGCAGCGTCGAAGAGTGCGCCGAACTGCGGGAACGCCATGCGGACCGGATTTTCCGCACCGCGTACCAGATGCCGAGTCCGACCTGGACCCTTCCGCAGATGATGTGGCTGCACCGCCATGAGCCGGAGATTCTGCGGCGGACCAGACACATTCTGTTTGTGAAGGACTATGTGCGCTACCAGGTCACCGGCGTCGCCGCGACCGACCATATCGAGGCGCAGGGAACGCTCTTCTACGATATGAAGAACCGCTGCTGGGCACGGGATCTTGCCGAACTTGCCGGTCTGGATCCGTCGGCGCTTCCGGACCTGGTCAATCCGACGGATCTTCTCGGGAAGGTCACGGCCCGTGCGGCGGCGGACATGGGGATTCCGGAAGGCACGCCGGTGGTCTGCGGAACCTCCGATTCCGCGGTGGAGGACTACGGCGCGGGAGCGATCGAACCGGGCGACTGCATCGTCAAACTGGCGACGGCGGGCAACGTGAACGTGATGACTGCGGAAGCGCATCCGTTTCCGACCACGCTGACCTATTCCCATGTGATACCGGGGATGTGGTACACGGTATCCGCGACGAACGCGGCGGCGCTCTGTCAGCGCTGGTTCCGCGACCTGTTCTGCGACGGGGAAAAACTGGAGGCGGAAAAAGAGGGGATCAACGCCTTTGAGATTCTGGACCGGAAGGCGGCGGAGTCGCCGCTGGGAGCGAACGGAGTTCTGTTTCATCCGTATCTCCAGGGGGAGCGGTCGCCGTACTGGGATCCGGATCTGCGGGCGAGCTTCACGGGAGTGGCGATCTCGTCGACGAAAGGGGATCTGAGCCGGGCGCTGCTGGAGGGGGTCGCCTTCTCGCTGCTGGACTGTTACGGACTGATCCGGGAGATGAAACTTCCGGTGAAACGGATCTTTCTGATCGGCGGAGGAGCGAAGAGCCGTCTGTGGAGCGAGATTGTCTGCAACGTGTTCAATCTTCCGGTCCGGGTTCCGATTCCGGGGGACGCCTCCTACGGGAGCGCGCTGCTTGCCGGAACTGGAATCGGCGTATTTTCCAGCAGTGCGGAAGCCGTTCTCCGCTGCCTGAAAATCGACCGGGAGATCCATCCGGATCCGGCACAGGCCGAAGAATATGCGAAACTGTTCCGCCGGTACAAGGCGGTTCACGACGCGCTCGCACCGATTTACGCGATGAAATAACCAACCTTACACGGAGGATAAAATGTTAGTCTCGAAAGACAGCTACATGTACGAAATGATTCGCACGGAACTTACGGACATTCTCGGCGACGAGAACGTCTGCACCCGTGACGCCGACAAGTTCGGTCACTCGATCGACTACTACTGGATTCCGGAAATGTGGCATGACCGGGGCATGGAAACACCGAAAGCGGATTTCATTGTCCACCCTGCCAGCGCGGAAGAGGTTTCGCGCGTGGTGAAACTGGCGAACCACTACCACCTTCCGGTGGTTCCGTGGGGCGGCGGATCGGGTTCCCAGGGCGGAGCACTGCCGGTGTACGGCGGAATCATTGTCGACATGAAGCGCATGAACAAGTTTCTCGGCATTGACAAGACCGCGCTGACCGTCACCTGCCAGACCGGGATGATCGCCCGTCATCTGGAGTGGCAGTGCAACAAGGAGGGGTACTCCACGATGCACCTTCCGGCGTCGATTGCGTGCGCGACGATCGGCGGCTTCCTCGCACACCGCGGAACGGGCGTGCTTTCGACGAAATACGGAAAAATCGAAGACATGGTGATGTCGCTCCAGGTTGTGACACCGACCGGCGAAATCATCCGGACCCTTCCGGTTCCGCGTCATGCCTCCGGACCGGATCTGACGATGCTCTTCCTCGGCAGCGAAGGAACGCTCGGGATCATCACGGAAGTGACGCTGAAAGTTCATCCGCAGCCGGAGGCACGGGAGTTCCGGGCCTACATCTTCAAGGATTTCCACACGGCGATGAGCGCGGGAGCGGAACTGATGCGCAGCCGTCTCCAGCCCTGCGCGGTGCGTCTTTACGATGAGGAGGAGACCATCCACCATGTCCGGAAGGTGTTCGGCATGGAGCTGGACAAGGGAGCGTACCTCGTGTTCGGCTTCGACGGACGCAAAGACATTGTCGCCTGCCAGATGAAATATGCCCGTGAGATCATGGAGAAGAAGTACAAGGGCAAGGATCTGGGCAGCAAAGGAGGCGATCTGTGGTGGGAGAACAAGTACAAATTCTTCTATCCTCCGTTCATGTTCCACATGCCGCAGGCGTTCGGGACGCTGGACACGGTGGCGACCTTCTCGAATATTGAGAACGTCTACCATGCGATGAAGAAAGTGGTCAACGAGAACTTCCCGCAGGCGCGTTTCATCGGTCACTTCTCGCACTGGTACGAGTGGGGCTGCATGCTCTACGCGCGCTTCATCTTCGAGGAGAAGGATGTGCCGCAGGATCCGAGAGAGGCGGCGGCGCTGTACAACAAGGTCTGGGATCTTGCGATCCGGGCGGCGATTGCGAACGGCGGCGTAATCAACGAGCATCACGGAGTCGGGTTGAAGCTCGGCCGTCTGATGAAGGAGCTTTACGGACCGGCGATGCCCGTTCTGGAAGGCATCAAGAAACAGCTTGACCCGAACAACATTATGAACCCCGGCAAATTAGGATTCAAAGGAGTCTGATCATGAATATCGACAACTATCTTGACGCAATCAAAAACTGCCGTTTCTGCTTCATGTGCCGCCATCTTTCCGCGATCGGGAACGTGACGTTCACGGAGGCGGACACCCCGCGAGTCCGTGCCGCGATGGCCTACGGGATCACGCTGTATCCGGAGAAACTGGCGAACCGGGACTATATCGACACGATCTACCGTTCCGACCTGAGCGCCTGCTGCCGCTACCACTGCGTCAGCCACTTCGACGAGAACGGCCTCACGCTGGCGGCCCGTGCCGACATTGTCGAGGCGGGTCTTGCCCCCGAATCCGTCAAAGCGATTGTCGCGGAGCTCAAGAAAAACGAGAAATGGACCGGCAAAGGCACCGGCGATGTCCTCTACTTCATCGACAACTACACCGCGGAAACCAAAAGCGTTCCCAAAGCCTTCGACGCCATCATGAAGAAGGCGAAAATCCCGTATCAGACCGTCACCGGCGGCTGCATCGGCAAAGCGCTGAAAATTCTCGGCTTCCGCAAAGAGGCGAAAGAGGCCATGCAGAAGTTCGCCCAGGTCATCAAGAACAGCAAGGCGAAAATCGTGGTCGTTTCCAATCCGGCCGCCTACGACGCGCTGGTCAACGACTACAAGGAGGCGGGCATCAAGCTGGGAGCGAAGGTGATGCACACCTCCGAATACATCAAGTCCCTGAAGCTGAAGTTCCCGAAGAAGGCCGGCAAACTCTACTATCTGGAGAGCGACTATCTGAAGAACTACAACAACAATCTTCCGGCTCCCCGCGAACTGCTTGCCGCGCTGAAGGCGGAGATTGTTCCGTTCGGCACGAACAACGAGGAATCCTACACCTGCGGCGAAGGCGCGGTGGTTCTGCCGAAGATCGACGAGTCGCTGGTGGAGAAACTGGCAAAGTATATCGAAGCACGCGCGGACGATCCGAAGAAGGATGTCATTGTGGTGGCATCCCCGTACACGAAGCTCTATCTTGACAAGTACACGTCTCTGAATGTGAAGACTCTGGAAGAGCTTGCCGCCACCTGTCTCTGAGCGGAGGTGAACGATGGCTCTTGTGACAATGAAGGAAATTCTCCTTCCGGCACGCAGGGAAAAGCGTGCCGTGGGAGCGTTCAACATCGCGAACTATGAAACCGCCCGCTCGATCATCCAGGCGGCGGAGGCGGAAAAGTCTCCGGTCATCATCCAGCTGTACATGCGACTGTTTGACTCGACCAAGGCGTTCGACCTTGCCGGTGCGCTGATCCGGATGGCGCACCGGTGCAATCAGCCGGTGGCGCTGCATCTCGACCATGGAGACAATGTCGGCCAGGTGAAGGATGCGCTTGCGTGGGGATACACGTCGGTCATGTACGACGGGTCCCGTCTTCCGTTTGAGGAGAATGTCCGCATCACGCGCTTCTGCGTGGATTACGCGAAGGCGTTCGGCGCCTCGGTGGAAGGGGAGATCGGCCATGTGGCGCAGGGCGACGAGACCGCGCTGACGGATGTCTCGGAAGCGGTGGAGTTTGCCCGGCAGACCGGTGTCGACGCCCTCGCGGTCTCCATCGGCACCGCCCACGGCTATTACAAGGCGACGCCGAAGCTGGACATTGCACGCTGTCAGGCGATTGCCGACGCGCTTCCGGAAACGCCGCTTGTTCTGCACGGCGGATCGGGTTCGGGAAAAGAGAATATTGTCAATTCAGTTAAAAACGAAATAAACAAGATAAATGTCGGCTGTGACTTTA
>ERZ824600.4205-NODE-4205-length-12907-cov-3.794740_pt1 | contig 12907 bp, 12 predicted proteins | sample MGYA00519933_ERZ824600 | MGnify/ENA primary metagenome ERZ824600 (study PRJEB31778, sample SAMEA3449178) | human gut metagenome | biome: human gut; feature: human-associated habitat; material: faeces | place: United Kingdom | collected 2010/2012 ... | reverse complement strand
ATAAGTCTTCGTTTTTATTAATTGCTTCATTAACATGTCCACTAATAATATCTATTAGTCCCATAATTAAAATACTATAGGTTTATCTAAATCTAATTCAGATTTAATCTTTATATCTCTTTTATAATGTTTTAACATTGTTTCTACATCTGATTTTAAATAATCACATTCATATTCTGTAATATGATTACTATGATCTATATGTATTAATACTAAACGTTTAATATTAAAGTTTAGATTAATTTTCTGTAATAAATATGCATACAATGATAATTGTAATGTATAATGATAAAAATTACAGTCCATAATATTATTCATTGGGAATTTCATCATAGTTCTACTTTTAGTAAATCTATTATAAAATGATTCCTTATCGATTTTCTTATTAGTATTATGTGTAACTATCATTGAATCACCGAATAAAAACGTGTGTGATGGACTGTCAACTTCTAAGCATTGCGTTGCTACTGTATCAACTCTTTCTACAGATATAATATTTCTAAATGTATTCTTATTTTTAGATGGGAAGTCGATATCTTGATTTCTTACTAAAAAGGGATTTAATCCATCAGTTGAAAAACATACATCTCATCCTTTAAATATCTTTCCATTACATTTTTTATCTACTTCAAAAACAGTAGCTTTTATGCCTAATGTACTTACTAACCTTAATAAATCTTCAGCTTGTCATTTCTGAGTAGTTCCCATTACAAATCTTTTTCTAGATTCATGATAGTAACCATCAGTATCCATTAACCCTCTAAGCAAATCAAGTCTTTGTTGATAAGAGGCTCGCATATATAAATCAGGTATAAACTTATTATTTAGTATTCCTAGATCGTTAAGTTTTTTTCTAATATTATATATAGTTCGCATTTCCGCAGATTTTCCGTCAGAAAGATCTCCTCCAAAAGTATATCCTCTATTTTCTATTTCTTCCCATACTTTAGAGTTTATATTAGTGATAATTCCACATGACTTAGAGCCATCTCCTAGTCAACATCCCAGTACATAAGGATCTATAGGAAGTTCTATTTCTGGAAGATTTAGAGGATTTGCGTTCATTATTTTTGGGATATTGTACGAGGTTCTTGGTTTATCAATTAACCACTTTGCAATATCTTCTGTGGTCATAACTACTTCCCTAAATGTTTTATCTATATTCCTAAAAGAAATAAGTCATCTATGTTCATGGTCTGCCACAATCGACTCTCCGTTATCAAAAGTTATTTTAAAACATGGATTGTAATGGATATCTGATTTATGTAACACTTTAGTTATATTTCCTTCTTTATCAAATATCTCTTCTCCCTCCTTTATATCCTTAATAGTTGTCCATCCGTTTTTAGTTGGAATTTTTGTATCTAGAGGGAGTCCTTTATAATCATATATATAAATATCATTCCCATCTTTAATAAGTAAGTCAAGTTGTCCTGCAATTCTTAATAAACCATCTTCTGATTTATAACTAATCATAAATTCAGGATAAACTCCTTTTTCTAAATCTAATTGATAATATCCTTTCTTGCAAGTAAATTTTCCTCCAAGACCAAATTTCTTAAGATCTTGTTCTTCAGATTGATAATACATATTCTCAAATTGAGCATGTATTTTTGTTCCTCTTTCACAAGATTTATTTCTTTCAATTTCATATGATTGAAGAATCTCAGCACGTTTACTTTCAAATTCTTCTTCACTAATTTTTAATTTTTCAAGAAGTTTTGGATCTCATCTTTTTGTATTTAATAATGAAGTCTTTACGACTTTAAAAATTTCTGAATCAACTAAAGCTTCGCAAGCTTTATAAGCAGATCAAAATGCCGAATCAAACTCATTAACATATTTATGTATTAGAGTAGTAACTGATACATAAGGCTTATTATCATATTTATCTAAGTATAGATGTTTTGCATCTGAATAAATAACATCTTCTGTCTCTTTATCTACTTGATAACCATTAACATATTTTTCTTTTACATTATTTAACTTTGGCATTATTTATAACAGTTGGTTTTATATATTGTCCTATTATAGCTCCATATCTAATTAGGTTTTCTTTAATCTCACTTTCTTCATATTCTATATTATTCATATTCTCTCAAGTAAATCCAAGAATTCCAGTTGGAGTTCCAATATCATCTTTTAATAAAATACAAGCGAGATACTCTATACCATTCTTTCTAAATCGATCATATAATACATGATCTAGTGGTTCTAAAGTAGCAAGGTTGCCAATAAAAATTGTATGTGTTTTCAAATAATCTGGAAGCGTTAACCAGCTAAGATGAAAATTATCATACTGTTCTTTAATTGAATGTATACCTTCTCCACATAATTCAAACCTCATTGATCCATACAACCAATCCGAAATACCATTATGATACTGAATAATTCATACTCGATCTGCATTTGACCTATATAAAAGCTTAGGTAATAGATCTTTAACCTTTTTATCATCATCAATTCTATTTACTAGTTCTTGAGTATGTTTTTGTGCCATATAATCCGAATACTTATCAAATAAGAATGCAGGATTATAACATATTCGTAACGTAATACTTAAAATAAACATAATAATTAAGGCTTTAAGAATATTACATACCCCATAATCTTTTATATATTGTAAAATTGTCCCTAATCAGGTTAATCCTGAAGTTATATCAGGTTGTTTCTTAGCCATATCTGTTTCTTTAAATTATTTGTATAATTTTATTTGGATGATGCAAATATATAATAATTTTTTTGTATATCCAAATAAATCAGTAAAATGTTGTATTTAAATAAATAAATAACTATATTTGCACAAATAATGTGCATATTTAATTATTAATATTATAATTATGAAATACAACGATGAAATTTTAAACAAAATTGCGCAGGCGTATAGTAAACCTGCAGATGAAAAAGGTAATCTTGATAATATTATGTTAGGTTATCTTGAAATGATGAAGAATGGAAGTAAGATCCATATTAAAAAGAAGAATCGAGGAAAATTTACAAAATCTGCTAATGCTGCTGGAAAAAGTGTTCAGGAGCACGCACATGATGTAATGAATAATCCTAACTCAACACCTCTTCAAAGGAAGAGAGCAAATTTTGCTATTCAAGCTAAGCGATGGCACAAAAAATAAATAAATAAAAACTACTACTTTCATAGTTATAAAATACATAACTATGAAAAATTTCTTTATAAAGATGTTTACTGCTCATAGTGGATTAAGCAGTAAAAGAGTGTGCGGATTTCTTGGATGATTAGTATGTCTATTCATCTGTATATGATGTACAATATATGTTATACCAGCTCCAGAAATAGTTCAACTATTATTTATCTGTAGTACTTCATTATTAGGAATAGATAGTATTGTTGGTATATGATATAAGAAAAATAAAAATGATTAAACAATTCATATCTCAGAATATAGGGGGGGGGGTTAAAATAAATAATTCTCATTTATATTTTTATGGTCCAGATTATACAATTACAGTTATTAAGGATACATCAGTAGAAACACTAAATACAGCAAATTATTTATTTGGCGTGTCTTTTGATTATCCTTTAGAATATGATGATAATGAGGCTTTCTTTAAGATAACTGCTGAACTAGCTCTTACATACCAAAGTGTAGAAGTTTCTGTGCCTATAAATCAAACAGTTACTATAGGAACAATAGAAGATACAGGTATAGGAGGAGATAATAAAAATTTTGCTATTCCTGTAAATTTATTATTCCCTATATCTGCTCTAGAACGTATGGTACTTAAATCTGCAACTATTGAAGTACTTAATCCGAATTCAAAGTATATATATACTAACCCTACGTCATTTGAAACAAGTGGAGAATATGTTGCAGTAACAAGTAATTTATATATGGATAATTCTCAATTTGGAAGTTATCACGGAATATTTAATGCTAATTTATATAATTCTAGCCAAGGTATTTTAACATTGCGAAATCCTATTAGTAGAGACTTCTCAGCAGATATGCAACCTTACTTAAATGTACTAAGTACCACTTGGGCAAAAAGAACAGATTTAGTATCTAGTATAACAAGACCTGATTGAAAATTATACTGCGTAGATAAAGGAGGCATGGCTTCTAACATGTATATGGGTGTTAGTTACTATATTTCTTCATACTATTTTGGAGGAGAAATAGATACCGTACTTAGTGCAGTAGAAAATATCCCAATTCCAATAGTATCTGGACAATGACAGACAGTTGTTAATTCGAATTATATAGACGAAAGTCTAATAGGAGATTATCTTATATTTAATATACATACATATCTTAGATAATGATAAATAATTTAGAAATATTAAAACCTATTTTGCATTTTGAAAAGGATTATTATGTAAGAGTTATAATTCTTTCAAGATCAAAAGATGGAAATCTTTTACAAAAGAGAATTGGAAGAGATCTTTTCTTTGGAACTCTTGAATCTCTACAAGAAGCAATGCCAGATATTATTGCAACAGCTACAGAGTATAATGCCAGAGTTTATATTGATACCGTCTCAAAAAGATTATCTTCAGGATTTTTAGCACAAATAGAATGAGAACGATTTAAGGTTTTTGGTATTAAACCTCAACTAGAAGCAGTAATTATAGAAGAAGATTTCTATGGGCTATATGATGCCGATGGATATGCTAAGGAAGAAAACGAAATAATAAAATCTTTATCTGAAGAGTTTAACTTCAAACCCTTAATAATAAAATCTTCAAATGAGGGAGAACATTGATTATATAAAGGTTCCGAACTTAGAACATTATCAAATTCAGTTAATAATAGCTATATTATAAATAAAATTTTTATAGAGCACGCTTGAGCATGTTTATATAATCCGTTTAACTAAATGCAAGCAAACAAATATTTTAAAGTAAAAGAATTAGTATCATCAAAAATATATAAAGAATATGGAGACGATGCTATAAAATTTCTAGATCCAAAAGCACTTAAAGCTTTAGAGAACGTTAGAGAGATTTTAGGAGTTCCTCTGATCTGTAATAACTGAGCAGCAGGTGGATCTAGAAATTATTGCGGTTATAGAGAACCTGGATGTGGAGTAGGAGTTAAAAATAGTTACCATTGTATAGATATAAATACTGAAATACTTACAAACCATGGTTGAAAAACTTATAATACAATAGATATCCAAAATGACAAAGTATATAGTTATAATATAGATAAGAATGGAATAGAAATAGTGCCAATTCAACAATATTTCTTTCAAAAATATGACGGAGAAATAATTCAAATACAAAATAAGTTAATTGATATTTTTGTAACAGATCAGCATAGACTTTTAACTAAGGCGAAGAATAATTATAAAGACCGTGAGTTTTATAGATTTGAACTAGCAAAAGATTCATTTGGCAAACGTAGAGAAATAATGAATGCTGCTAATAACTTAAGTGTTAGTGAAGATTTTGATTTAAATATTTGGCGATTAGCAATGGCAGTTATTGCTGATGGTTCAATTTCTAAAAAAAATATTAGAAAATGTTCAGTATGCAATAATTTTTCTGAAGATGATATATGTAATATCTGTAGTGATAGTGAACGTGATGGCTCTATTATTTGTATTGTAGAAAAGCCTAAAAATGTTATTTTATTTGAAAAAACAGGATCATTTAATGGTAAATATTTCGTCTTAAATGATTTGATACAAAATAGTAATTATAGTAATTTTAATATTGATAAATTATTAAAAATGATTGATGACAATAATACTCGTGAAATTATACTTGCACTTGAGCCTAATATTGATGGAGAAGTTACATCACTTTATATTTCAAAATTACTTCAATCAAAAAATCTAACAATTTCAAAATTAGCACATGGGGTACCTCTTGGTGCTGATATGGATTATTTAGATTTATTAACTTTAGAAACAGCACTTGCTGATAGAAAACAAATTAATAGTAAATAATTTGTTTTTTCGCTCATATATTTGAATAGGTGCAAAATGTTAAAAAAAATAATAAAATTAATTCAAAAAATTGTTATAAGTTTTATTCTTTTGTATGCATATAATGTTTTTGCTGTTTCTTATAATATGGTTATACCTATTAATTATTATACATTAGGAATGCTTATTTTATTTGATATTCCTGGTTTGGTATCTTTAATATGTATATTTTTTGTAGCTTAATGCTTAAGGAGATTTAAGATGTTTGATATACTTAAAAATGAACAAGAAAAAGTTTATGATTTTATAAAGAAAAATCATGAAAATGATTCTTTTTCTCATGCGTACATTGTAGAATCAAAAAATTATAATAATTTAGATTTATTTTTGCAATTTTTTGTTTCAAATTTGCTTGATAAAAATGATATTGATATAAATAATAATCCTGATATTTATATAATTAAACCAGATAATGGTGTTATAAAAAAAAATCAAATAGATGAATTACAAAAAAAATTTTTTACTAAATCATTTGTTTCAAAAAAGAAAGTATATATTATATATGGTGCTGATAAAATGAATGAAGTTAGTTCAAACTCGTTGTTAAAATTTATTGAAGAACCAGCAGAAAATATATTTGCAATATTAGTTACAGAAAATATATTTGCACTTTTGACAACGATACTATCTAGATGTCAGATTATTAAATTAAAATTTAAATCATTAGATAAAAATATAGATGATGTTTATAATATAATTTATTATGCATCAAATAGTTCTAGACCTTTAGATGAAAGTATGTATGAATATGTAAAAAAAATAATGGAAAAAGTTTTACTTTTTATTGATTGCTATGAAAAAAATGGAATTTTAGCATTAACTAAAACAAATCTTTTTTTTGGTAAAATGGTTAAAAATGATATTGAGTTATTTTTAGAAATTTTAGTTTTGTTTTATTATGATATTATCAGATTATATTCTTCATTTGATACAAATACATTTAATAAAAGTGAACTTATGGAATATGTAAAAAATAATAATACTTTGGAAAGTATAAGCAATAAAATAAAATCTACTATTTTAATTAAGAATAAATTGAGATATAATATAAATGGTAGTTTACTTATTGAAAGACTTATCTTACTCTTTGAAGGGAGATGTTAATTGTGGAAGTGATTGGTGTACGTTTTTCATATACTAAAAGAATTCGTTATTATTCTTTTGAAGGCTTTGAATGCAGTAAAGGAATGTCGGTTATATGTAATTCAGATTATGGTATATGTCTAGGAAATATTGTTACTAACAAAATTGACATTGATATAAAAAAAATTAATTATGAAATTACAAATATAATTAGGATAGCTTCTTCTGAAGATATAGAAAAAGACAAAAAAAACACAAATGATTCAAAGGATGCTCTTGAAAAATGTAAAGAACTTATTAAAAAACATAACCTTGATATGCATGCAATAAATGCTATATATACTTTTGAGCGAGATCAATTAATAGTTTTTTTTGTTGCTGATTCTAGGGTCGATTTTAGAGAATTAGCGCGTGATCTTGCATCAATATATAAGACAAGAATTGAATTAAGACAGATTGGTGTCCGTGATAAAGCAGGTTGTATCGGTGGCATTGGTATTTGTGGTGGCGAACTTTGTTGTGCCAGGTTTTTAAAAGAATTTGATTCTGTTTCTATTAATATGGCTAAAAATCAAAATATAGCTTTAAATCCTTCAAAAATTAATGGAGTTTGTGGTCGACTTTTATGCTGCTTAAAGTATGAAGATGATGTTTATGCTTCAAAAAGAAAAGGACTTCCAAATGTTGGTAAAAATTATGAAACTGAAAAAGGAATAGGCAAAGTTATTAGTGTTGATGTACTTTCAAGAACTATTAAAGTAGAAGTTGGAAATAATATTATTGAGGTAAAAATTAATGAAAGTAATTAATAATATATTGGGATTTGATGGACTGAAAATAGTACAAGACACTGATGGCTTTAAATTTTCACTTGATTCTGTTTTATTAGCGAACTTTGTTACATTAAATAAAAGAATTAATAATGTTATGGATATAGGATGTGGAAATGGCATAATATCAATTCTTTTGTCTATGCGAACAAATGCTAAAATTATAGGTGTAGAAATACAAAATGAAAGTTATTTGAATTCTTTAGAAAGTATTAAAATCAATAATTTGAACAGCCAAATAACAGTTTATAATGAAGATATAAAAGAATTTTATAAATCTTTAGAAAGTGATTCATTTGATGTTGTTGTTTGTAATCCACCATATTTTAGTGGTGATAATGTAAGTAAAACAATATCTAAAAAAATTGCTCGTCATTCCTTTTATTTAGATTATAATGATGTTATTTTAATATCAAAAAAAATACTTAAAAATAATGGTATAGTTGCTATTGTTCATAGACCTGAAAATTTAATGGAAATATTATTTACTATGAGAAAAAATAATATTGAACCTAAAAAAATAAGATTTGTTTACCCATATAAAGGAAAAAATGCTAATATTTTATTAGTAGAAGGTATGAAAAATGGTAAACCAGGACTAAAGATTATGGATCCATTATATGTTTATGAAAATGGCGAATATACAGAAGAAATAAAAAATTATTTTAGTTAGGAGGTTTTTATGCCTACATTATATTTAATTCCTGTTCCAATTGGAAATATGGATGATATTACAATAAGAGCACTCGATGTATTAAAAAAAGTTGATGTGTTGTTTTGCGAAGATACAAGAGAAACTGGTATACTTCTTTCATATTATAAAATATCAAAAAAATTAATTTCAAATAATGAACAAAATGAGAGAAAAAACATTGATAAAGTTTTAGAATGTTTGGAAAATGGCCAAAATGTTGGAATAGTTAGTGACCAAGGATGCCCGATTATTAGTGATCCTGGTTATGTTATTGTTAGGGAAGCTAGTAATAAAGGATTTAATGTAGTCGCACTTCCTGGTGCAAATGCTTTACTTCCGGCATTGATTGCTTCTGGTATTGCGCCACTTCCTTTTTCTTTTTATGGTTTTTTAAATGCTAAACAATCTAAAAGAATTAAAGAATTAGAAAATTTAAAAAAAATAAAACATACATTAATTTTTTATGAAGCACCACACCGTTTGATTGAAGTACTTGAAGATATGAAAAATGTTTTTGGCGACAGATATATTTCTATTTCCCGGGAAATATCTAAAAAATATGAAGAAATTTATAGAGGAAATATAAGTCAATTAATTGATAAAATAGTTTTAAAAGGTCAATTTGTTATAGTTGTTAGTGGTTCTATAAATGATGAAATAGATGAAAATTATAATGATGAAATAAAAGAATTAATCGATAATGGTATGAAATCTAATGATGCAATAAAAATGATTGCTAAAAAATATAATTTAAAAAAAGATGAAGTTTATAAAGAATTTCATGGAATAGGTGATAATAAATGAAATTATTAGTTGGTTTGGGCAATCCCGGCAATGAATATAAAAATACAAGACATAATGTAGGATTTATGGTTTTAGATAATTGGATGAATTATCATAATTATAAATTCGATAAAAAAAAATTTAATGGCGAATACTCTTTAATTAAATATCAAAATGAAGATGTTATTGTTCTAAAACCACTCAGTTTTATGAACTTGTCAGGAACTGTTGTTTTATCTTTTGTTAACTATTTTAAAATTAATATAGATGATATATTGATTGTTTATGATGATAAAGATATCGAACTTGGAAGTGTAAAACTTAAAAAAAGTGGTTCTTGTGGTGGCCATAATGGTATAAGAAATATTATTGATAATCTAAAAACAGACAAATTTAAAAGATTAAAAGTAGGATTATCGAAAAATAATATAGATATGGTATCTTTTGTATTGGGTAAATTTTCAAATGTCGAAAAATGTAAATTTGATGATGTTTTAAAAAAAACAAATAATATATTAGATGATTATTTTATTTTATCTTTTGATAATTTAATGAATAAATATAATAAAAAAGGATGATTGTATGTTAAAACTTTTTGATATTAAAAAGTTTCCTAGCAAGGTAAATGGATTAAATGAAGAATTAAAAACAGAATATATAATTGAATTATATAAAAAATATGGCTCTATATTAGTTGTTTGCAATACCTTATATGAAGCAAATACCTATTTTCAGTCAATTTCCAAACATGTGGAATGTTTGTTTTTTCCTATGGATGATTTTTTGACCAGTGAAGCAATAGCAGTTAGTCCTGAATTGAAAGTAACAAGATTAGAAACAATGAATGAATTAGTTAAAAATAATAATCGAATTGTTATAACTAACATGATGGGATATTTGCGATATTTGCCTACTATTGAATTATATAAAAAATCTGATTTAAAAATAAAATTAGGTGATACAATAGATATTCATAAACTTGTTAACAAACTTTATGATTTAGGATATTCAAGAGAAAGTGTTGTTAATAAAACAGGAGAAATAGCTGTTAGAGGTTTTGTGGTAGATGTTTTTCCAATAAATTATAATAAACCTATAAGAGTTGAATTTTGGGGTGATACAGTTGATTCTATTAGATATTTTAATGTTGATTCTCAAATGTCACAGGATAATGTTAAAGAAATTAATATATTTTCATATACAGAATTTTTATCTATTAAATCAGCGCCTTTTGAATATCGATTACAAAAAAATTTGAAAGATTATACAGATGTTGTAGGAATTGTTGATTATTTAAAAGATAAGAATGTTGTTTTTGATGATTTTGAAAGATTTAATGATTCTTATGTTAGTTTAGTTAACGAAATGATGGAATATAGTATTTCAAATGATGTTTCAGCATCTTTTAAATATATGCATGATATTAATGATTTTAAATTACAAAATATGTTAGATATAAACTCATTATCAGGTGAAAAATATATTTCAGCTAATATTACACCTTTTAATGGTATTGATGATATAAATAAAAGATTAAATGAATATATAAAAAAAAATTATATTATTATTATCTATATTAATTCTTTAAATAAAATTAATAAATTAATTAATGATTTAGAAAATGAAAATACTATTTTAACTGATGAAGATAATTTAGTAAAAGGCAAAATTAATTTTATTATAGGTGACATAAAAAGTGGTTTCATATTTAAGGATTATGTAGTTATTTCAGAAACTGAAATATTTAATTCCGAAGATAATTATCAATATAAAACTAATTTTAAAATGGGTACAAAAATTAGAGATCTTAATAAATTAAACATTGGTGATTATGTCGTTCATTCTTCCTATGGAATTGGCAAATATATGGGAATTAAAACACTTGTAAAAAATGGTATAAAAAAAGATTATTTGCAAATCAATTATGATGGAGATGATAAGTTATATGTTCCAGCATCAAAAATGGAATTTATTACTAAATATTCATCAGGTGATGGTGTAAAGCCTAAAATTAATAAATTAGGATCAAGTGAGTGGAATAAAGCTAAAGCAAAAGCACGTAAACATATTGAAGAAATGACAAAAGAACTTTTGGAGTTGTATGCTAAAAGAGAGAAGTCAGTTGGATTTAAGTTTCTAGACAATAAAGAATTACAAGAAGAATTTGATAATGATTTTGCTTATACTGAAACAAGTGATCAAATAAAAGTGGAAAAAGAAATATCAAAAGACATGGAATCTAGCCATCCAATGGATCGTCTTTTATGTGGCGATGTTGGTTATGGAAAAACAGAAGTAGCTTTTAGAGCAATGTTTAAGGCTGTTTGTTCTTCAAAACAAGTAGCGTTCTTATGTCCGACAACTATTTTATCAAGTCAGCATTATAAAAATGCTGTTGAACGATTTAAAGATTTCGACGTAAAAATATGTTTAATTAATAGATTTGTTTCTAAAAAGATAATGGACGCAAATATTGAAAAAATACGAAAAGGAGAAATAGATATAGTTATTGGCACGCATCGTATTTTATCAAATGATGTAGTATTTAAAGATCTAGGTTTACTTGTTGTTGATGAAGAACAACGATTTGGTGTACGACACAAAGAAAAAATTAAATCATATAAAAATAATATTGATGTTTTAACACTATCAGCAACTCCTATCCCACGTACTTTGCAAATGTCGATGACTGGATTAAGAAGTTTATCATTAATTGAAACACCACCGGTTAATAGATACCCTGTTCAAACATACGTATTAAAAGAAAATAAAACTATTATTAAAGATGCTATATATAAAGAAATATCTAGAGGTGGTCAAATATTTATTTTATATAATTATGTTGAAACTATAGAAGAAAAAATGAATGAAATAAAGAAATTGATTCCTGAATTAAAAATTGTTCATGCTCATGGAAGAATGTCTAAAATTGAGCTTGAAGATGTTATGCAAAAGTTTATTAATAAAGAATACGATTGCTTGATTTGTACTACTATAATTGAAACTGGAATTGATATACCTAATGTTAATACTTTAATAATTATGGATTCTGATAGATTTGGTTTATCTCAATTATATCAAATAAGGGGCCGTGTAGGTCGTAGTAATAAAGTTGCTTATTGTTATTTGATGTATAAGCCGGATAAAAATTTAAATGAAACTGCAATGAAAAGATTAAAAGCAATAAAAGAGTTCACTGAACTAGGAAGTGGTTTTTCTATTGCTATGCGTGATTTGTCATTAAGAGGTGCTGGATCTATACTTGGTAGTGAACAAGCAGGTTTTGTTGATGATGTTGGTATTGAACTATTTATGAAAATGTTAAATGAAGAAATAGATCGTTTAAATGGTAAGGAAAAAGTTGAAGTTAAAGAATCGCCATTACTTGATGCCCCAAGTAGTATTGGTGATGATTTAGCAATAGAATCAGATATGAAATTATTAATTCATAAAAAAATTAATACAATTGATTCTTTAGAAAGTCTTGAAAAAGTTAAAAAAGAATTAACTGATAGATTTGGTAAACTTGATGATGATGTAATTATCT
>ERZ824600.4201-NODE-4201-length-12929-cov-3.293071_pt1 | contig 12929 bp, 13 predicted proteins | sample MGYA00519933_ERZ824600 | MGnify/ENA primary metagenome ERZ824600 (study PRJEB31778, sample SAMEA3449178) | human gut metagenome | biome: human gut; feature: human-associated habitat; material: faeces | place: United Kingdom | collected 2010/2012 ... | reverse complement strand
GCATGGCAACTGCCGTAGGGGAGGGTGAGCTCGGGTGAAACCCGAGGTCGCTCCTCCCGCCGTTAGAGTCTGTACAAATTTCAATCACGGGAGGGGTAAACCCCTCCCCCTACTTTAGCAAATTATATTTTCCGGAGTGGCGACCTCGTATTTCTGTCAAATCAAAATGATTCAAAATCATGAAGGCACATGGTTTACAAATTGTGAAGACACATGGTTTACAGGTATGCGGCGCGGCAAGTCCTCCGCTATATTATCAAATTTCTTTTTTCGAAAGATCCCGTTTGTGCGGGATCATTTATTTTTGCTCCGGATTTGCCGAAAAAACGAAAATATTTTCTCTCAGCCTATTGACACGCGAAGAATTATCGTGTATAATATCAATAGTGATAACAATTATCGTTATTAAAGCATTGCGCTGAAAACCAGATCCCCGCAGCGCCGCCAAATACACAGCAAACCGAGAGGTCACATCAGATGAAGCTTCCGCACAATATTATTTATGTCGGCGTGACCGACCGCGAGGTCGATCTTTTTGAGGGTCAATACCCCGTGCCCGACGGCATTTCCTACAATTCATATGTTATAACCGACGAAAAGACAGCCGTGCTCGACACTGTTGACGCGCATTTTACGGGCGAGTGGCTCGAAAATGTTGAGGCAGCGCTCGGCGGCAGGCAGCCGGATTATCTTGTGATCCACCACATGGAGCCCGATCATTCGGCGGGCATTGTCGCTTTTATGGATAAATATCCGTCCGCCGCGGCTGTTGCGACCGCTCAGGCGTTCCGCATGATGGCTCAGTTCTTCGGCACCGATTATTCCGGGCGGCGCGTTGTGGTCCGTGATGGCGACGCGCTGGCGCTCGGCGAGCATACTCTGACCTTTGTCACTGCGCCGATGGTCCATTGGCCCGAGGTCGCGGTGAGCTACGAGAGCCGCGAAAAGATCCTTTTCTCTGCCGACGCTTTCGGCAGCTTTGCCACCGCCGACAGCACCCGCGCGTGGGACGATGAGGCGCGCAGATATTATATCGGGATAGTCGGGAAATACGGCAAGCCGGTCAGAGCACTTCTCGCAAAGGCTGCGGCGCTTGATATTGCGGCTGTATGCCCCCTGCACGGTCCCGTGCTGACAGACGGGCTCGAACGATATTTCGGTCTTTACTCGACATGGGCATCATACGAGCCCGAGACGCCCGGCGTCGTTATAGCCTATGCTTCTGTTTACGGCAACACAAAAAAGGCGGCGCTCCTCCTTGCCGACAGGCTGAGCGAGGCGGGCTGCGCCAACGTTGTTCTGCACGATCTTTGCAGGTGTGATATGTCCGCAGCCGTTGCCGATGCGTTTCGTTATTCAAAACTCGTGCTTGCCTCGCCGACCTACAACGGCGATGTCTTTCCCTGTGTGCGCGACTATATCGAGCGCCTTACCGAGCGCGAATTCCGCGGGCGCACCGTTGCTTTTATTGAAAACGGTTCATGGGCGCCGCGTGCGGCAAAGGTTATGCGTGATATGCTTGCGGAAAGCGAGGATATCGGCTTTGCGGAGAACGGCGTTACCGTCGTGTCGGCGCTCAACGATGCGAGCCGCGCTCAGATATCGCGCCTCGCCGCAGAGCTTGCCGGAACCAAACATTGATCGCAAGATCTTTGCTTTTACGGCTTGACACGGCTGCGTTTGTGTGATATAATAATGATAATGATTACTGATATCGACAGAGTCCTGCCGGATGCGAGCCGCCTGAGGCTTCGCGGAACGCGGGAGAAGAAAACGGAGTTTATATGAACCAGACGCTTAAGCATTCAAAGCAGCGCGAGGCGCTTATGGAGCTGCTCGGCAGCGTTACCTGCCATCCGAGTGCCGAGTGGCTGTACAATGAGCTTAAAAAAGACTACCCCAAGCTGAGCCTTGCGACGGTCTACCGCAATCTCGGTGTGCTTTGCGAGTGCGGCGATGCGATATGTCTTGACGTCGGCGACGGGACCATCCGCTACGACGCTCAGACAGCCGATCACAATCACTTTTTCTGCACCTGCTGCCACGGACTTTCCGATATCGGCGGCGATGAAACGGACGGCATCGATCGTCTGCTGGAGGAAAAGTACGGCGTCAGCATAGATTCGCACTCGTTCATCTTTTACGGCAGGTGCCGCGACTGCTGCCGCAAGGCGCGGGAAGGCGGAAAGTAATGTTCTGCCGCAGAAAAGCCGAAAACGGCGTCGAATATGACGCTTCGGACATCATTACGGCACGTCACCTGTTTTCAACGCGTGCGGGAGGCGTGAGCACCGCGCCGCAGCTTGCATCAATGAACCTCGGCGAGGAGCGCGGCGACGAGCCGGGAAATGTCGAAAAGAATTTTGACAGGCTGCTGTCTCCGCTCGGTTTCGGCTTTGCCGACACGGTGAGAGGCAAGCAGGTGCATTCGACGAACGTGAGATACGTTACGGCGGCTGATCGCGGTAGCCTTTTTGAGGACACCGACGGCTTTGTTACCGACTGTCCCGGCGTGGTGTTGGTCGTGAAGGTAGCCGACTGCGTGCCTATACTGCTGTGTGACGAGGTAAGCGGCGTTATCGCCGCCGTGCACGCGGGCTGGCGCGGCTCGGCGGGAGGGATCGCGCGCGAAGCGGTCTCGGTGATGTGCGCTCACGGCGCCGCGCCCGAAAATATACACGCCGCTCTCGGAGCGTGCATACACAGCTGCTGCTTTGAGGTGAGGTCCGATCTTGTTGACAGCGTGCGCCTTATGTGCGGCGACGACATCGCGCAGCGGATAATTTCGCACCGCGGCGGCAGAATGTATGCCGATCTGACAGAGCTTGACCGCATCATGCTTCTCGCCGCCGGAGTGCTGCCCGAAAATATCGACATTTCCGGAGAATGCACCTGCTGCCGCCCCGACATTTACTTTTCGCACCGTGCTACCGGAGGGCGGCGCGGGACGATGGCAGCCGCGATAGTTTTATAAAAAATAAAAAGTCACCAAAGCGATCCCGCGGTATATCCCGCGGGAAACAGAAAATATAAAAAACAAAAAAGAGGAGAAAAGATCATGAAAAAGTTTGTATGTCCCGTTTGCGGTTATGTTTACGAGGGTGAAAACCCGCCCGAGAAGTGCCCTCAGTGCGGTGTTCCCGGTTCGAAGTTCAAGGAAGTCAAGGAAGACGGTCTCAACTATGCGTGCGAGCACGTTATCGGTGTCGGCGCCAAGGGCAAGATCGACGATGAGGTCTATAACGGGCTGAAAGCCAACTTCGAGGGCGAGTGCACCGAGGTGGGTATGTACATCGCAATGAGCCGTCAGGCTATCCGTGAGGGCTATCCCGAGGTGGGTGCGTTTTACCTTCAGGCTGCATATGAGGAAGCCGAGCACGCCGCAAAGTTTGCCGAGCTTCTGGGCGAGGTCGTAACGCCGTCCACAAAGAAAAATCTTGAGCTTCGCAGCGAGGCGGAGTGCGGCGCAACAGCCGGCAAATTCGAGCTTGCAAAGCGCGCCAAGGAGCTGGGCTACGACGCCATCCATGACACCGTTCACGAAATGGCGAAGGATGAAGCCCGCCACGGCAGAGGCTTTGAGGGAATGCTCAAGAGGTATTTCGGAAAATAATAGACATCAGCCGCCGACCGAAGCTTTAGCCCGATCCTTGTTGAAATACGACTTTGTATAAACGCAGGAGGAAGAAATGAGAGATCAGAAGAACAGTGTAAAGAAAACGATCATGTCAAAGCGCGCGGAATACGGATTGACACGTGACGTGCCGTGCTCCGAGCAGGAAAACAAGACATATTCGGAAATGCTTAAGAACGGCGAGACACTGCCCGAGGGCGTGTTCCCGTACAGCTATACCGACGGCACAAAGTCGGACAGCGCGTTTTACGTGCTGGGCGATGAGCCGACGGATGCCGAGATCTCGGAATTCCTCAAATATAAGGAATTGGAGCTTTTGAGCACAATAAAAAATTGTGTCGTATTCTTCACGGTCATGGCGATAATCGGTATAATCGCGGGGATCATTATAGGATTGGGTATTCACTGATCCTTCGATGCCCCGGGCAGGACCTGAAAAAGCGGGCAGCCTTTGGCTGCCCGCCGATTTTATTGTATGCGGATCGACCGCCGTGCCCGGCTCACCCTCCCCTACGGCTGCGGATGTGCAGAGGTATGAAGTCCCGGCTTTTTATCTTCTGCTTTTTCTGCTTCTTCCCGAGCCGAAGATGCGGCGCAGGAGCGGCGCAAAAATGCCCGGTGAGCGTATGACTATTATCTTCATGTTGCGTTACTCCTTGACGGTGGCGGAGGAAGTCCCGGCGGACAGTGCCATCGGCGCCGTTATTTTATCAGCATTACGCCGGCACAAAGCAGCGCTGCCGCTTCTATGAAGGCAAGCAGTCTCCACGGCAGGAGAAAAGACAGAAAGATCCCTGCTCCGAAGCACAGGACAAGCAGTCCTATCATTTTTTTCAGCTCGCATGATCTCGGCATGACCGTTTCCTCCGTAATGATCGGGGGCATTCCCCTCTGCTTTCAGTATATGCGCTGTCCGCCGTCACGTGACCCTGCGGGCGCTTTTTTATTGCATTCCGCATAACGACGGAAAAATAACTATTGAATTTATATGTGTAATTTGATATAATGGTAACGATACAATAACGTTTGAAAAGGGCACTTCAACGCAATGAACTATAATAAAGCAAAAAAATACCGTGTGGCAGTGATAGCCGTTTCGCTTGCCGCGGCGGTGCTGCTCGGGCTGGCGACGGTGTGGCTGCGCGGCGGCTTTGACGCTTTCCGGGTAAAGGAGCACGGCGCGGGCGGCTCCGAAAGGACAGTAAGAGTCGTTTTTTCGGATGCCGGCGGCGGCGGGAGCACATTTGACGTTCTGCCGGGCGGCGACGCCTCGGTGAGCCCCGACGTTCCGGACGGCTACATCGTCGAGATACTGTCCGGCGATGCGGTCTATGAGGACGGCAGCATTACGTTGCACGGCGTCCGCACGCCGCAAACAGTCGTATACCGTGTGAGAAAGCCCGGTGTGTTCAGTCTCAGAGTCGTAAATGACAGCAACTGCGGCACGGTGTCGCCGCGTGTGGGGCTTTCCACTCTTGCCGAAAATGCGCTCGTGCGCTTTTCGGTGACCGAAAAACCGGGTTACACCTTTGCGGGATATTCGCTCGGTGCGCCGCTCGACAAGGGCGGCACGCTCCTCAGTGCCGAACGCGTTTACATATACAAGGCGACAGACAATGCGGCGGTCTACCTTAACTACCGCGACGCCTCCGCCGTCGGCAGCTTTGTGCTGCGGTATCACACAAACGGCGGCACGGTCGGCGGCAAAAACGAGGTGCTGACCGAAAAGCAGTCACGTGAGTTTTATCTCTGCCCCAACGCGCGGATGAACGACGGCACGATAGCGCGCCGCGGGTATGCGCTTGTCGGCTACAACACAAAAGCCGACGGCAGCGGTACGTTTTACGGCTGCGGCTGGAACATTGTGATGCCCGAGAGCGGCGAGGTAGATCTTTACGCGGTCTGGCTGCCCGAAACTGAGGCGAAATATTTCAAATATACCGTGTCGGGCAACACGGCAACGGTCACGTCCTGCACCGCGACTGCCGATACGGTCGTTATCCCCGCCACGCTCGGCGGCAAAAAAGTCACCGCAATCGCCGGGGGCGCGCTTTCGGGGCTGCGCCTGAAAACTCTCGTGCTGCCGCCCGAGCTTTCATCTCTCGAGCGCGCAGCGGTGCGCGACTGCACATCGCTTTCGACGGTTTACATTTTTGACCGTGTGTCGTCGATGAGCGACGCATCGTTTTCGGGCTGCACGGCGCTTTCGACCTTCATGATGGGCGCCTCGCGTCTGCCCGTATATCACGGACAGAAGCACGGCACCTATTCGATAAAATTCGAGCGCCTTTATACCGCCGACAAGCCTAAGATAATTATCATCAACGGCTCAAACACCGCATACGGGCTCAACACCGCGTCGCTCATATCGCAGCTTGACGGCGATTATACCGTTGTGAACTTCGGCTTCAACTGGAAAACGCCGCTCACGATATTCTACGAGGTAGCGGCGCATTATATAAAGCCGGGGGATATAGTGCTGAGCTGTCCCGAGCTGATGCCGCAGATGTGGGGCGAAAACACCGCCATAGGAACGATGTGGGAGATGTTTGAGAGCTGCTATGAGGTCATGAGCATGATCGACGTGCGCAACTACAACAACATCCTCGGCACATTTGCCGACTTCAACAAAAAATGTCTCGGCGGCAAGGGCGTGAGCTACGACGCACGCTTTGCGGATGTGGACACCTACGGCGACTATACCATCGTCAAGGAGCCGAACAAGGCGGGTGACAGCTATGTTCAGACTGTGGGGCGAGATTTTGCGGTAAAGATATATCTTTCCGCCAAAAACACCGCCAACATGAACCGCGCCATGGACGCCTGCCGCGCTGCGGGGGCTGAGATATTCATTTCCTTCCCGCCGACGAACCGCAACTGCCTCTCGGCAAATTCGGCGACTGCGGAATATCAGGCGGCGTTTGAGGCGGCGATAGAGGAGAGGCTGCACGCAAAGGTGATCTCCAAAATATCCGATTACCTTGTGCCCGGCAGTTATTGCTTTGATTCCGATTATCACCTGACCACAAAAGCGACCGTGTGGCGCACGAAGCAGCTCGCGGACGATCTCAACCGCGCCATCGCGGAGCTGAAAAAGAAATAAGATAAGGACGGCGGCGGGATCTCCCGCGGTCGGAAGGTTTGATCGTAATATGGATACATACGGACTCATTATCTGTTTCATTCTTTTGTATTTTGCGCTGACGGGCGCGCTGCACGCGCGCTTTGCCGTCCGTGCGTCGGAGAAGAGCAGAACGCTTTTCTGCATTCTTCAATGCGTGTCGTCGGTGGCGCTCGTTGCCGTCGGAGTTATGACTGCGCTTGAGCTTCGGTGGCTGTTTGCGCTCACGGCGGCTGTTGCGGCTTCGTTTATCATCTCCGTCTGCGGCAAAAAGGATGAAAAAAATGATGCGGACGGCGCGGAGGGCAGAGCCGACGCGAAAAAGGCGGAGCACGGGACCGCCGTGCGCATAATTTCCGCTGTTGCCGCTGCCGCCGTCGTGCTGCTGCCGCTCTGCATGCTGCTTGTCGGCGCATTCGTATATCCGTCGCAGTACGGCGAGAGCTATCTCGGCGAGCTTCCGGCAAAGGTTAGGCGGCTTGACAGCGCGGGAGAGGGCAAGGTCGTGGTCATAGGCGGCTCGAGCGTTGCCTTCGGGCTTGATTCCGAACTGCTCTCCGAGCAGCTTTCGCGCTCGGTCGTCAATTTCGGGCTTTATGCCACGCTCGGCACCGAGGTGATGACAGAGCTGTGCGCACGGTCGATCGGGACGGACGATATAATCGTCATAGCGCCCGAGACCGACAGGCAGACGATGTCCGACTATTTCGGCGCCGAGGCGGTGCTTGAGGCGTTTGACGGCGAGGCGGGAATGCTCGGCAGGCTGCCCGCGCGGTATTTTTCAAAGCTTGCGGGCGCATTTTACCCCTATGCGGCGGGCAAGCTCGCGCACGGTGTCGGATTTTCGCATCCCGCAAGCGGAATATACGGTGCGGCGTCCTTCAACGAGTACGGCGACATTGCCGTGCCGCGTCCGCATAACACCATGCTCGCGGGCGTTGACGGCACGAGGAGCATAACCCTTTCCGCCGATATTGCAACATCGGATTTTATTGATTATCTGAATTCCTTTGCCGAATATGCCGAAAAAAAAGGCGCGCGCGTTTATTTCAGCTTTCCGCCGATGAACAGGGCTGCGGTCGTGCCCTCCGAGGGAGCCGACGGCTCGACGGACGCGGAAAAAATAGCCTCCGATGCGGCGGCTTACTATGAATTTTTTGCCGAAAAGCTGAATTTTCCGGTCATAACCGACCCTGCGGCGTGTCTTATGGGTAGCGGATATTTCTACGACACGAATTTTCACCTTAACGACAGCGGCGTTACCGTCAACACGGCGCGGCTCGCAGCCGACATACTGCGTGCCGAGGGCAGTACCAAGGCGGTGACGGTAGAGCTGCCGCCCGAGCCGGCATTGCCCGAGCAACCCGACAGACAGGGTGACGAAGCCGACGATGCCGACACGGATATGTTCGTATATGAGGATTACGGTCCCGGGCTTGCCGTCGTCGGCGTGACCGATGCGGCGCGCGGGCGCACATCTCTCACACTGCCGCGCACACATGACGGAAAGACCGTTATCGCCGTCAGGGGCGGCGCGTTCTCGGGCTGCACGGCGCTCACCGAGCTGACCGTGAATGACAATATCGCGCAGATATCGGACGGCGCGTTTTCGGGCTGCCCGGCGCTTACGCGTGTCGTGATCAGGTTCGAAAACGCCGATCTCGTTACCGTGGGCGAGGGGCTGTTCGAGGGCGCACCTGCCGGACTTATGCTCTACGTGTCGGAGAGTGCGTATCCTTCCTTTGTCGGGAACTACACATGGTATGAGTATTCGAGCCGCATAAAGACGGAAAAATAATTGTCACTTACATATGCATGAGTGCTAACGTACAGATCGTTGTGTGCGTCTGCTGATAAATATACATGATAATTTTTTAGCACTCAAGCGGTTAAAGTGCTAACATTTACAGAAAGGACATTTAAAACTGTATAATCGTTAATAAATCCGGAGTATAATATAGGCGTAGTGAAAAGGAAGCGGGACACCCCGAAGGGAGTCCCGGAGAGCTTCCCGACACCGATAATTTCAGTCATTCATCATTATATATTTCGGAGGTATTATTACCATGTTTGAACTTACACCTTATTTCAGAAGCAATCGCAAAGCGGCTCAGGTCTACGATCCGTTCCGCGAAATGGAAGATATGGAGCGTCGCTTCTTCGGCAACAGTGTTCAGAGCTTCCGTTCCGATATAAAGGATGAGGGGAATGCATACCTCATCGAAACAGATATGCCCGGCTTCCGCAAGGAGGACATCCACGTTGACCTCAAGGGCGAGACGCTTACCATCCGTGCCGAGCGCCACAGCGATTACGAGAAGGACGACAAGAAGAAATCCTATCTGCACGTCGAGCGTTCCTACGGCTCATATGAGAGATCCTTTGATGTTTCGGGCATCAAGCTTGACGCCATCACGGTGAGCTACACCGACGGCGTGCTTTCGATCACCCTTCCCAAGGAAGAGGTAAAGCAGCCCGAGTCCCGTTCGCTCGAAGTCAAATAAGCCTTGAGACAGCCGCCGCGCAAACGCGCGGCGGCTGTTGTTTTTTTGCCCGGCTCCCGTACCGTGCGCTTTTTACGGGAAACGGCAATTATGAACTTTCGGTAATAAATATATAAATTATCGTCGATTAACGGGAGCGCGGCATTGCAGGGGAAGAAAATGTGTGATATAATATTTCTGTATAAAAAGACGGCACGCCGCAGCGCGCCGTGTGAGCAATCGTGGTAGGAGTTCGCAATTATGTCACTTTCAAAAAAGATATCTCCCTCGCTTATGTGCGCCGATTTTCTTCATCTCGGCGACGAGTTGAAAACGCTTGAGGAATGCGGTATTGAATATCTTCATATCGACATTATGGACGGTGTTTTCGTTCAGAATTACACGCTCGGCACGGATTTTGTGCGCAAGCTGCACGAAAACTGTCCCATCCCGCTCGATCTGCACCTCATGATAACCGAGCCGCATCTCAAGCTTGACTGGTTCGACCTTCGCCCCGGCGATTACGTGGGCTTTCATGTCGAAGCCGAGCCGCACGTTCAGCGCACTCTCGCGGCGATACGCGACCGCGGCGCCAAACCCATGCTCGTGCTCAATCCCGGCACGCCACTCAATGTGCTTGACGAGGTGCTGCCCGATCTTGATGCCGTGCTGCTCATGACGGTCAACCCCGGCTTTGCCGGGCAGAAGCTGATCCCTCAGACGCTCGACAAGATCGCGCGCCTGCGTCGTATGCTCGACGAGCGCGGGTATGAGAACGTCGAGATCGAGGTCGACGGCAACGTCAGCTTTGAAAACGCGGCAAAAATGAGCCGTGCCGGCGCAAATATTTTTGTTGCGGGCACATCAAGCATTTACGCAAAAAACGGAAGTGTAAAGGAGAACGCCGAAAAGCTGCGTTCGGTACTTTGATATCCCGGTGCTCCTGAAAGGTATGATCCACTTATGAGAAGAAGTATAAGCAGAGAAAGCAGTACGCCCGACAAAGGTTATATTGACAGCCGCGCGGCTGCCATAGCCGCAATAAACAGGATGAGTGCGGAGCTCGACGCGCGCCTTGACGCGGCAGCAGACGGCATGAACGATGTCATCGCGCTGCTTGCCGATATCCCGGTGCGCTCGCGCTTTATAACTCTCACCTGCCTCAGTGACGGCACGGTCGGGATATATTACAGCTCCGGCGAAAAGCTGCCGCGCATAGGGAGAAGCGGAAAGCGCCTGTCCCCTGCCGGAAAGCTGCTTCTGTCGCGTTTGGGGATCATTGCGCACCGGTGCGACACCGTGCAGTCGGTGGACAGTATTGAGACGGCGGGCATCGGGAATGCGAAAAACACACGCGTCTATTTCAGATGCCGCGACGGGCTGCGCAAGGCGGAATACGATATGGAGCATGTGGACGAATGCGGAGACGATATCCGCAGTTGAACGGCAGATACTGGATATTGCCGAGGCGTTTGACGACGGCGAATCCACCGAGGAGGAATGGAACAAGCTGACCGAGGCGGCTGCAAAGTGCAAGGACCTGAATAAACGCATCACAGAGGTTGCGGATGAGATCTCCCGTCTGATTGACACCATGAACGGCTACGATATCGACAAGGTGACGAGCGCCGACAAAGCGGACATTGAAAAGCGGATCGCCGATACCGACACGCTGCTTTCCGGCGATAACCTGACGGACGCGGAAAGAGCTGCTCTTGAAGCTCTGAAGGGCACGGCACGTGCGCTCCTTGACCGCATTGCAGCGGCAAAGGGCGCTGCCGAGGACGATGAAATCACTTCGGTCAAGGATATTACAAAGGACAATGTAAAGCTCCGGGACAAGGAACCTCTTGAAAAGGCGGAAAAGGCTTTGGAGGGCGCTCTGCGTGACTTCGGCGGCAACTATACCGAAGGAGAAAGCAAGAACCTTGGAGAGAAGCTTGAAACCGTGAAAGCGGCGCTTGCGGCTATCGGCAATGCCGAAAAGGCGGCTGAGGAGATCGGCAAGCTGCCCTCTGCGGATGACGCCAAGCTCAGCGACAAGAGCGAGCTTGACCGCGTAAAGAAGCTCCTTGAAGGGCTTACCGAGAACGAGAAAGCTATGCTCGGCAAGGACGCTCTGGGCAAGGTTGACGCGCTTGCTGAGAAGATCAAAAAGCTGGCAGAAGAGGCCAACTCTCCCAAGACCGGAGATACAGGTAATCCGGCTCTGTGGATTGCATTGCTATTCATCAGCGGCGGTATTGTGACCGGCACTACGGTTGCAGGCAAAAAGAAAAAGCGCTCCGTGAAATGACGGACGGCGGGACAGTCAATTGATTTGCGGCTGTCCCGCTTTTTTTACATCTTTTCTCGAACTCCCGCCATTCCTTTCTATCTTGTTCATAAGATTTTCTTTTCTCTTTTATAGCTTGCTCGATATTAGATATTTCGCCACATTCCAAACTGACTGTCAAATCCCGCCCCTGAAAGGCTTCCAACTCCTTTTCAGTCATTTTAGGCACTTTCAATCTTTTCACGACATCTTGCTCTATCCCGTGAAGCCTGTCCGGATCAAAATTTAACCAAAATCCGTCATAGTGATCCGGATAGTGGAGGCCTTCACAACGTCTCTCCCGTGGAATACGTAAACAGAAATCATAGCGATTCTCAAATTCAAAATTAACCACTTGCAACACTTCGCCCGATGACCAATCCCCCCTGAGTTCTACCCAAAATATCTCACGAGCCCACTTCGGTTTACTCAATTCCAACAACTCTTCACGGGTTAAATGCTCGCGAACAATTTGCCCTAATTGCAATTCGCAATTCAATATCAACTCTTTACGACCAGGAAGTAGTTTATCCCCCCGCCGTGTCGTCGTATCCGGGTTATGAATATTCGTGACCGTCCACAAACCACTCCGCTTTTTTGTAACCTCATACGTCACGTGCTTCCCTTTCACGATCCCAAGTTTAAACACGTCTTGTGCTCTCGCCACACTCGCAACAAACACCACTGCTAATAATAAAATAACCCGTTTCATTTACTTTCTTTTAATAGTTTAACAAGATTGGGAAAAGGATAATTAGTCCTGTAATCCCGATTTTCAAACCACCCTTCTCCACTATAGTCGGGATGGTTCGCAAGCCAATCTAAGGCCTCTTGATAATCATTGTAAAATTTTTCAACATCCACTCTATTCTTAAAACATCCGGTACGTTTATTAATTTGTTTGGCAAGCCTCACAATACAAGCATGAAATCTTTCATCAAATAACTCTATAAAAATTCCACTACTTTCTGGATCTGAATACAGATATTGTGCGACATAAGCCTCCACCTCGTTATTCCGGCTTTTCAGAGGAGGTTGATTCTCATTTTGATACATGTGAAAAAACTCATGAAACAAAGGCCCATCATTATATTCCGATTTCCACGCGTCAAAATTATACCTTATCTCACCGCACCCGGCATATTTCATTACCATCATTCCATAACCATGTACAGGATCTCCATTTTGATCTGGAATAGCTGTAAAACGGATAAAAGGACGATCTTTATTATATCTTTTAACAACCTCATCTAATTTCTCATCAATACCTTGCTTATATGCCAAATAATAGCCATCATCAGCATTACCAGCAACACAGATAAGATCCGATATATTATCTATTCCCATAATTTCATAAATGTCAGCCGGATTTTTAAC
>ERZ824600.4200-NODE-4200-length-12930-cov-2.798369_pt1 | contig 12930 bp, 14 predicted proteins | sample MGYA00519933_ERZ824600 | MGnify/ENA primary metagenome ERZ824600 (study PRJEB31778, sample SAMEA3449178) | human gut metagenome | biome: human gut; feature: human-associated habitat; material: faeces | place: United Kingdom | collected 2010/2012 ... | reverse complement strand
TCACGCGCGCGGCAAGCCGCGCACGCCCCGACGCGGGGCGCGAAGTCTGTGCAAACCCTCGAAAAAACGGGGCGTATTGCGCCTTGATTTGGCTTGTAAAATCAATAAAGGGCGGGCGACCAATGGTCGCCCCTACACGGAGATAGCGAACAGGTCGCATAAAATGAGCACATTTACAAATGATTTTCACGTCATCCTTGTGTACCGATTTCAGCCTGATTATGCGCACAAATTCCACCCCCGATTTTGTAGGGGCGACCAGTGGTCGCCCGCCGAAAAGCGAACGTATTTTACGCATAATCGACCTGTCCGCACACGTCACAAAAGCCTCCCTTGTGCAAAGGGAGGCTTAAAACAGCGGCACAGTCGGCAGACCGTGCATGCTCGTTAAATCCGGTTGAGAAGTTACTGCGCTTCTCCGTCCCCGCTCTTCTCGGTCACGGAAACGCCCACGGCGGGGACCTTCAGCTTCCGACAACGGCGGACATCCTGATACTCCCGTTCCGCCTGTTCCGCAGTCATGGCGCGAATGAGCTTCTGCGCCTTTTTCAGGGAGAACAGCGTCACACCCTGAGACGAACGGGTCGCCTTCAACGCGATGAGGCGGCTGTCGATGAGAATGGCGCGACCGCCCTCCGCAAGCAGGAACAGCTCGGTCGGCTCCGGCTCAAAAATCGCCGCAACGGCGGGAGAAGCATCCGAATATGCACCCGTCAGCTTCCGACGGTTTGCCTTGGTCTGATATGCGCTGAGCGGCACACGGACGCCCTTTCCGTTCTCAAACAGGAAGATCATATTCTGCTCCGGACGGTATTCCTGCAACGGGACGATGGACAACACGGTTTCATCGGGGTCGAAGCCCAGCTTTGCGGGCAGATAATCGCCCAGCTCCGCCGCGCGGCAGGTGTCGAAATCGCTGACCCGCGCCTTGTACACCTGTGCACGGTTGGAGAACACCAAAAGCTCGTCCGCATTGGACGCATCCAACGCCTGACGCACCGAATCGTCCTCCTTGAGCTTCTGATCCTCGCTCGCCTTCAGGGAAGCGGGACGGATCTTCTTGAAAAAGCTGCCATAGGTCAAAAACAGCTTGACCGGATAGTTCTCGATCACCGCTTCTTCCCGATACAATTCGATCTCATCGTCGTACAGAAGCTGAGTCTGACGGGGCTTGCCGTACTTGCGCTTGATCTCGCGCAGTTGCCTTGCAATATATTCCCGCATGCGGCGGTCACTGCCCAAAAGATCCTCCAAGTCCGCAATGGCGGCTTGCAGATCGGATATCTCGCGCGAACGGTTGATGAGATATTCGGCATTGAGGTTCCGCAGTTTAATCTCGGCAATATATTCCGCCTGAACGCGGTCGATGCCGAAGCCCGCCATCAGGTTGGGGATTACGTCCTTTTCCTGCTTGGTTTCCCGAATGATGCGAATCGCCTTGTCGATATCCAAAAGGATCTTACCGAGTCCCTGCAACAGGTGCAATTTGTCCTTTTTCTTTGCCAGATCAAACGACAATTCCCGACGCACACAACTCATGCGGAAGCGAATCCACTCGTTGAGGATCTCGCACACGCCCATCTGTCTGGGAACGCGGTTGATGAGCACATTGAAATTACAGTCGAACGAGCTTTCCAAGGGGGTCAGCTTGTACAGCTTGGTCATAAGCTTGTCGGGATCGACGCCGCGCCGCAGATCTATGGTCAGTTTGAAGCCGTTTAAGTCGATCTCATCGCGGAAATCGGTAATCTCCCGCAACTTGTTCGCTTTGACCAGCTCACCGAGCTTCTTCATGATCTCCTCAATGGTGGTGGAATAGGGGATCTGAATGACGTCAATGCAGTTTTCCTTTTTATCGTACACATATCTTGCGCGGAGCTTGATCGAGCCTTTGCCCGAGCGGTAGATCTCACGCATCTGCTCCCGATTGTAGATGAGGGACGCGCCGCCCTGAAAATCGGGGGCACGAATGATATCGAGCATCTGATCCACGGTGCTTTCCGGATTGTGCAGGAGCTGAATGGTGCCGTCGCACACCTCTGCCAAATTGAAGGAACAGATGGAGCTGGACATGGCGACCGCTATGCCCTTGTTGGGAGAAATGAGAATGTTCGGAAAGGTGGTGGGGAGCAGGGTCGGCTCCTGCATGGTAGCATCGTAGTTGTCGCAGAAATCCACGGCGTCCCGATCGATACCGTCGAAAATTTCGTTGCAAAAGGAATCCAGCTTCACCTCAGTATAACGGGAGGCGGCATATTCCATATCCGAGGAATAATGCTTGCCAAAGCTTCCCTTGGAGTCGATGAAGGGGTGAATTAAGGTCTCATTGCCGCGCGTCAGACGCACCAAGGTCTCGTAGATTGCGCCGTCACCGTGCGGGTTGAGCTTCATGGTCGAGCCGACCACGTTTGCGCTTTTGGTGCGGGGTCCCGTCAGGAGTCCCATCTTATACATGGTATAAAGCAGCTTCCGATGCGAGGGCTTGAAGCCGTCGATCTCGGGAATTGCGCGGGACACAATCACGCTCATTGCATAGGGCATGAAGTTCTGTTCAATGGTACTGGTGATGGGCTGAAGCGTTACCTCTGCCGCCGGCTGATCCTGCGGACGCTTCGGCGGTTGCTTTTTGGTTGCCATACGGTGTTCGGTTCCTTTCTGTCAATATCTGAAAAGCACCCCCCGCGTGCGCCGCGAATCAGCGGGCAAGCAGTTGAATCTCCCAATCGGGCAGACAGCGCCCGCGGCGTAAATACAGCCGATAATCGGGGCATAGCTGCCGCAGGAGAAGGGGAAGCGCATATATATCCTCTGTCCGATGATACAGAGAGAGCAAGAGGGAGGGACGGGCGCACCGAAGCGTGCGCACCGAGCCGAGCAGAGCTTCCCGCTCCGCACCCTCCACATCATATTTTATAAAAGCCGGACGCGCATCCCGCAGCATTTCGTCGGGTGTCCGCGCCTCGACCTCGATGTGCGCGGTCTTGGCATCGGTTGCCGAACCGCGGCTTCCCTTGGCGCCGAACGGGAGGCGTGTGCGGCAATTCCACGCGGCACACTGAAACAACTCGGTGCGCGGAATGCCCACCTGCCATGCCGCCGCCCGAAGCTTCCGAAAGGTGCGGGGATCCGGCTCTGCCGCAATCACATGCCGCAATTCGGGTGCAAAATGCGCAGTCTCCCGCAGGGTATCCCCCGTGTATGCGCCCATATCGGCATAGGTGAAAAAGCGTTCGCTGTGCAGGAGCGCGTACCATTCGTCGGGCGTGTGCATACAGGCGGTGAGATAGGAAATATCCCCGCTCAGGCGATAGTCTATAACAGCATTATAACACGTTCGGGATATTTCGTCAAGAAAAAACGTGGAAACCGTTTCCATCTCCCGCGCGTGACGATGATAATAGGCAAGATCGAAGATGCCGCCCCGTCCGTCCTCCTCATGCAATGAGCCGAACACGGGAACGGGCGGCATATACAGCCGATGCCGACGCGACAGCGCCGTCATCCGCTCCATGACCTCGGGACGGTTGGAGGCGAATCCCACCGCTATGATCATGTCCTCGCCGTAGACCTCAAGCGCCTGCTCATAGGAAAGGACAGGAAGCCCGTGAAAGGTGCGTTTCCGCACAAAGCCGTCGCTGGCGAAAAATCCGCGACAGCGGATGCCGCGCTCCTCAAACACCGCCAGCAGTTTATCCGCACCGTTGCCCGTTCCGTACATCACAATGGGCGCGTCGGCATGCCGCAGGATCTCCCACACGTCGGTATCGCGGGAGAAGGGCGCGGGCATTTGCGTATCCTGCATGCCCGTATTCTGTCGTTCTTCGGTCATATCATCCACCGCTTACTGCCGTCCGAATTTGCGTGTAGCTCAAAGCGCGCCGCACGCATGTAAAAAGCGCTGTGCGTTATCATAGAGGATGGCGCTTCTCTGCGCGGGCGAAAAGGGCACGCGTAAAAACAGCTCCAAATAGTCCGCAAGCCCGTACACGGGATAGTCCGACCCGTACATCACGCGGTCGAAGCCCATGGTTTCGGTCAGCGCATATGCGCGCTCGGGCGTCATCGCCCACAGAGCGCTGGAGCAGTCGAACCATACGTTCGGCACGCCCGCCAGACAGTGCACGGCATCGTCCCATGCCTGATACCCGCCGTAATGCGCCGCCACCACCTGCAGGCGCGGAAAGCGCCGGGTCAAGGTGACCAGCTTTTCAGGCTCGGAAAAGCGATACTCCGCCCGACAGTCTCCCATGTGCAAAAACAGCGGCATATTCCCCTCCAGCGCCTCACACAGCGCGTACATGGCAGAGGACAGAAGATCCATTCTCTGAATGTCCGGATGGATCTTGAAGCCTGTGAAGCCCAGTGCGCGACAGCGTTCGATCTCGGCGGCAAAATCGGGATAGTCCTGATGCATGCCCGCAAAGGCATAGCATTCCAGTCCGTGACGGCGCGCCGTCTGCATGGCGTTCACCACGTGGTCGTTCACCTTTTGCACCTGATGTGCATTGGTGGCGACCGCCAGCAGGAAAAAGCCGCTGACACCGCAGGACAGCGCCTGCCGCTCCAGATCCTCATACGTTCCCTTTGCGTGTACCGTAAACTGATAAAACCGCCCTAAGCTCTCGGTGGCGCGATCCGCGATCGCCTCCGGATAGATATGCACGTGGGCATCGATTATTTTCTGCGTATTTTGCGCCGTTTGCTTCTCCTGCATGCTTTGCACCCTTTGTCCTTTGCCGTTTTCCCTCACCGTCGGATCGGGGAGATCTCCCCGCCGCGCCGAATATCGGGCGGCTGTCGACCGTCCGCCGTCCCTCTTTCACGGAAAAACAGCGGAAGTCACGATGACCTCCGCTGTCGTCCGTTGTATGGAAATTACTTCAATTCCACAACTGCGCCGGCTTCCTCGATCTGCTTCTTGAGAGCCTCAGCCTCGTCCTTGGAAACGCCCTGCTTGATCTCCTTCGGAGCAGCCTCAACCAGATCCTTTGCGTCCTTCAGACCCAGACCGGTGATCTCGCGAACAACCTTGATTACGTCGAGCTTCTTCGCGCCGATCTCCTTCAGGATGACGTCGAACTCGGTCTTCTCCTCAGCAGCGGGAGCAGCAGCGCCTGCAGCGCCTGCAACTGCAACGGGAGCAGCGGAAACGCCGAACTTCTCCTCGATTGCCTTAACCAGGTCAGCCAGTTCCAGAATGGTCAGACCTTCAATCATTTCAATAATCTGCGTGGACTTCTCGTTAGCCATTTTCAGTATCCTCCGTAAAAATAGTTTCGTTTTGATTTGTTTTCCGCACACAACGGCGGAATTTCATCCGCATCTCATGCGGACACGGGTCGTTCCGCATTGACGGAACGGGTACAGCGGGAAATTACTCTGCTGCGGGTGCTTCTGCGGCTGCTTCGCCGCCCTTGTCCACCATAGCCTGCAAAGCATAAGCCAGACTGTAGAGCGGACCCATCAGGCTGCCCATGATCTTGCCGATGAGGACTTCCTTGGAAGGAATGTCCGCCAGCTCGCAAACGCCTGCCTGATCCAGAACAGCGCCGTCCAAAAAGCCTGCCTTGATATCGAACGTAGGGATCTTCTCCGCATATTCCTTGATGATCTTGGCGGGAGCAATGGGATCGCTGCTGATTGCAATTGCGGTCATGCCGTTGAGCTGAGACTTCAACTCACCGTAGCCCAACTCGTCGCAGGCACGGGAAATCATGGTATTCTTGTATACCTTGTACTCAACATTGGCTTTACGCAAAGCGGCACGCAACTTGGTATCGTCGTCCACGGTGATACCGGTGTAGTCCACCAGAACGCCCGAGCTTGCATTGCGCATCTTCTCCACCAGCTCGGAAAGCATTGCCTGCTTCTGAGACAAAATGGCTGCACTTGGCATAAATGTCACCTCCGGGTAAAATTTGGTTGTTCTTTTACAAACAAAAAACTCCGTGCAGTCGGTTCCAAACCGCCGCCGGAGGACGCATATTTCCGTATCGCCCCGCATAAAAATAACGGAACGTGAAGTACACTCCTCGGCTGGATTTCTGTTGCCGCATGCGGCAACAACCGGCTGTCTTTGGATTACCTGTGCATTGTACCACACATTCCCTTGTCTGTCAAGCCCTTTTTCAAACTTTTTTCGATTCGGCGCTCATTTCGCGCCGCACCGTAGATTTTATGCCGCCGGAGGTCGTATGTCCGCTTTTCGCATCCATCACACGGTACTGCCCTTTGCCGTGTGCCTGTGTCTGCTCACGCCCCTGCCGCGCCTTTTGGGGATCCTGTGCGCCGTGCTCCTGCATGAGGCGGGACATTTTGCGGCGATCGCCCTGTGCCGCGCGCACATCACCTCGGTGATCGTGCTCCCCTTCGGCGCGCAGATCAATACCCGTCTCACCTCGCCCGCCGCCGAATCTCTCATTTCCGCGGCAGGGTGTGTGACGAATCTTCTGTGCGCCCTGCTCTTTTCCCGCCTGTTTCCGAATTTCGCGGGCTATTCCCTTGCGCTCGGCGTTCTGAATCTCCTGCCCGTTCACGGACTGGACGGCGGGGTGCTTCTTGAAAACCTGCTCCTATGGCGGCTGTCCCCGCCGCGCGCCGAGGCGGTCAGCCGCGTCGTGTCGTGCGTGACCCTGTTCTTCCTCTGGGCGGCGTCGGCATATTTTATACTGACCGAGACTGCAAATCTTTCCCTTTTCCTGCTATGCGTGTTCCTGTTTTTTCAGAGCAGTTTTTCGGGCTGACCCGCATCTGCGTCGTTTGATGCGAATAAAAACGGACGCCTGCCGCATTTCCGTTGAAGGAAGCACGATCGGTGTCCGTTTCAATATTTGACCTTTTTCAGTTCACAAATTCACGGTAAATGGCTTGCATGGCGCGGGGCAGATCGTTTTCCGCCACGCCGATGATGATATTCAGCTCGGACGAGCCTTGGTCGATGATGCGAATGGAAATGTCCGCATTCGCAATGGCGGTGAAGATGCGCGCGGCGACGCCTTTTTCGTTTTTCATGCCGCGTCCCACCACAGCCAGAAGGGCGATACCCTCCTCCACCACCACGGTCTCGGGATTCACAAGATTGCAGATATTGTTCAGGATCGCTTCCTTATGGTCGCGCAGATCCCGATCGTTGATCACCACGCTCATGGTATCGATGCCCGAGGGCAGATGCTCAAAAGAGATCTTCTGCTTTTCCAGTACCTCGAGCACCCGTCTGCCAAATCCCAGCTCGGAGTTCATCATGTCCTTTTCCACCGTGAGCACCGCAAAGCCGCGTTTTCCGGCGATCCCCGTGATGATGCCGCAATCGTCATCGACGGGCGGTGTGGACACGATCATGGTGCCGTGATCCTGCGGACGGTTGGTATTGCGGATATTGATGGGAATGCCCGCAAAGCGCACGGGGAAAATGGAATCCTCATGCAGAACGGTCGCGCCCATGTAGGAAAGCTCGCGCAGTTCGGTGTAGGTGATGGTGTGCATGACGCGCGGATTTTCAATAATGCGCGGATCTGCCATCAAAAAGCCCGAAACATCGGTCCAGTTTTCGTACAGGTCGGCGTTTGCGGCACGCGCCACAATGGAGCCTGTGATATCCGATCCGCCGCGCGAAAAGGTGCGTATGGTATCATTGGGCATGGCGCCGTAGAAGCCCGGGATGACCGCGTTATAATGGCGGCTGAGGACATCGTGCAACATCGAATTGGTGCGCTCGGCATCCAGCGTTCCGTTCTCCGCAAAGAAAATGACGTCGGCAGCATCGATGAAGTCAAAGCCCAATGCGCAAGCCAGCACCTTACCGTTGAGGTACTCGCCGCGCGATGCCGCGTAATCGCGTCCCGCCTTATGCACCATGGCATTTTTGATGGTGGCAAATTCCCGATCCAGATCGATATCCAAGCCCAGCCCCGAAACGATATCGCGGTAGCGGGAGGCGATCTTCTCAAAGAATTCGTCGATCGGCTTGCCGAGCGTCGCCATCTCATAGCATTCATACAGCAGATCGGTAACCTTTTCGTCGCCGGAAAAGCGTTTTCCGGGCGCGGACGGCACCACATAGCGGCGCTCCGGCTCTGCGCGGATGATATCGATTACTTTTTTGAACTGTTCGGCATCCGCCAAGGAACTGCCGCCGAATTTTACGACCTTGATCTTTTCTGTCAGCACGGTTCTGTTCTCCGTTTTCTTCTTAGTATCATTCATTATAGAGGGTATTTTGCGCGGTGTCAATACCGATTTTCCACAAATCGGAGGTCAAGCCGCGCCCATGCGGCATACAATCCCCACTAACAGGATATGCAGGCAAAGAAAGAGCGGCACACACACCGAAAAGCGGAGGTGAAGGGTCTTATGCCGAAACAGGACGATCCCGCCGAGCGCCCCCACCGATCCCATGGCAAAGGAGCACAGGAGCAGGGTCTTTTCCGGAATGCGCCACAGGCGGTGCTTCGCCTTATATTTATCCGCGCCGTACAGGATCAGCACAAAAAGATTCCACACAGCCAAAACACAGCCGACGATCAGCTTCTGCTCCCAAAGGAACGCGCACACAGCATGCACGGTTTCCATACATCTCACCCCTCTTTGACGGAGAACCGACATGCGGGATCTCCGACCGCAAACTCAAAGTGTCCCCGTAAAGAATAACGTCGGTCAGGTTGCTCTGACCGACGTTATTCTTGCTTTCCCGTTTTTTGAAAGGACGCCGATTATTTCTTTTTCTTGGAGGTGTTACGGGGAACCAGCAAAATCACAGCGACCACAGCGCCTGCAGCGATCGCCACGGCAACAACGATGCCGATGATGTTGGAAACATTGGACACACCGGTGGAAGCGGCGGTGGTGGATGCCGCTGTGGTGGATGCGGCGGTGGTGGATGCGGCAGTGGTGTTTGCCGTTGTTCCGCTGCCGGCGGCGGTATCGCCCGCGGTCTCTTCAGCCGTAGTCTCTGCAGAGGTCTCGGGTTCGGCGGAAGTCTCATCCGCGAAAACGGAAACAGAGAGCAGTGCTGCCAGCATGAGAACTGCGCAGAATACCGCAATCAGACTCTTGATATGTTGTTTCATCATAATTACAATCCTTTCTGAATAACAGACCCCATGTTGCAATGAAAAAACAAGCGCGGTCTGTGATGTTCAAAACAAATTCATTGTACACGCTAAATATTTATGAGATGTGAACAAAGAGGCAACATTGCGTAAAAATAATCTAATATTCAGTTAAAAATAGTATGTTATAGTGGATTGTAAGGAAAGATACCCAAAAAAGGAGAGCCGCGATGGAGCAAAAACGCTTTACCAAAAACGACGAAGGATTCATCTGCGGGCACTGCGGATACGCCGTCCCGCCCCTCGGATACACCTCGCGCAACCACTGTCCGAAGTGTCTGTATTCCCTGCACGCCGACGAAAACCCGGGCGACCGCGCCAGTGAATGCCACGGGCTGATGCGCCCTCTGCGCGCAGATCCCGACCCCAAAAAGGGCTTTGTGATTACCCATATCTGTGAGCGCTGCGGCGCTGTCAGAAGAAACAAGGCGGCATCGGACGACGACCGCCGTCTCCTCATCGCCCTCACCGCAGGAAATACCGGAAATACATGACCACACGGGTGCGGCGACGCTCGGGCGCGGTATATCCGCATCGGGTGTGCGGCACATCGCCCGCGTCGGGCAGGCTCGGCTTGCCGCGCCTGTTGGGCGGCGGCACGGTGCAGATCAAACTGTACCCGCAGACTGCCGTGCCGCCCCGTGCCGTCCGCCGCAGGCGGACGGCACCCGACACGGGATACCGAAACCGCAGGCAAAAAGATACCGTATGGCAGGACACCACCGTGCCCGCATACGGTATTTTTGCGTATATACGCCCCCGCGGCATATGCCCTTCGTTGCTCAGCGTCGGAAGGTCACTGTGACCGTAGTCCCTTTTCCCACCGCGCTCTTCATGTCGATCTCGGCATTGTGATACATTGCGGCATGCTTGACAATGGACAGCCCCAGACCCGTGCCGCCCGACTTCTTGGAGTGACTCTTATCCACACGGTAGAACCGCTCAAACACCCTTGACTGATGCTCAGGCGCAATGCCGATGCCCGTGTCGCGCACGGTCAGAACGACCGTCTCGGACGTCTGCGCGACGTGCACCTCCACACTGCCGTTCTCCACATTGTACTTAATGGCGTTTTCGCACAGATTGTACACGATCTCATACAAAAGCCGCCGCACGCCCGTCACCCGACCGTCGTCGCCCGACGCCGAGATCGAAACATGCTTCTGCTCCGCCTCCTGTGCCAGAGACGACACCGCCTCCTGCGAAAGTGCAAGCAGGGAGACCTCTTCGGTCTGCATCTGCACGCCCTCATCGAGCTGAGACAGGCGTATGATATCGTTGACCAAGGCAAGCAGACGCGCCGCCTCGGTGCGGATGTGCCCCACAAAGCGCGGCATATCCTCGGGCTGAACCAAGCCGTTCTCCATCAGATCGGCACTGCCGATGATGGATTGCAGAGGCGTTTTCAGCTCATGGGATACATTGGCGGTAAATTCGCGGCGGTTGCGCTCGGCATTTGCCTGCTCGGTCACATCAAAGGCAAGCAGAACCACACCGAGAGCGGCGCCGTCCGAGGAAATGCGGCTGACGTCAAACTGATACTCCCGTCCGTTCTTTTCGGCGCGCACCTCGGCATGACCGTTTTCCATCGCCGATTCGATGGCAAGGTTCACGTCGTGACGGCGGTCGACCTTGAGGAAATCCTCACCCACGCAGGAATCGTCTGTCTCAAAAACGGTCTGCGCCGCAGGGTTGATGCTCAGGACGCGGTGATTGCGGTTCAGGAGCACAAGGCCCTCCCGCATGCTGGATGTCACCTGCGCGAATTCCTCCCTGCTTTGGCGAAGATCGTGCAGTCTGTCCTCAATTTCCTTGTGCTGATCGTGGATGCGGCGGAGCAAGGGCGCCAGCTCCTCGTATGCGTCGTTCTCCAGAGGATGCTCTAAGTCGAGACGGTTCAGGGGATCCGTCACCTTCTTCGCCATCCGTTTTGCCATAAGCACGGCGAAAATGACCGACACCACCAAAATTACCAAGATCCACCGCAGCATGCCCATCATCAGGACAGCCATGGACGCACCCGAAACCGCGATGCGTAGTACCGTGCCGTCGGATAGCAAAACCGCCTCATAATAGTTCATCTCGGTCAGCGTGGACGATTTTCTCGACCCGTTGCCCTTGCCCGTTTGCAGTGCCTCGCAGATCTCCTCACGGTCGAGGTGATTATCCATGGTCGCGGCATCTGCCTCCGAGTCATACAGAACGGTGCCGTCCGACGCCACCAGGGTCAGACGGTATTCCCCGTCCGAGACCTGCTCCAGATATTCCACACCCATGCGCTCGGTAGCGACGGCGGCTAAGGAAAGCTCGTCGATAAGCTGTTTTTCCCGCACGTTGCCGAAATAGTTGAACAGGGACACGGAAATTGCCACAAAGCTCGCCAAAAGCACTGCCGTGGACACCGCTAAAACAGACCATAAAATTCGTTTTTTCATAGCTTCACAACTGTCTGCCCGCAACGTCGGCGCACTGCCGACACAAACAGACAGCCAAACCCCTTCCCAAGATGGTAACGGTGCAGACGCTTCACGCTTCGGGCGCAAAGCGGTATCCGACCTGACGCACGGTCTCGATACGGTCGCCGTACCCGCCCAGCTTCACGCGCAGGGTTCGGATATGCATGTCCACCGTGCGGCTTTCTCCGATGTAATCGTCGCCCCAGATCTCACGGTAGAGCTGATCGCGGGTAAATACCGTGCCGGGGTGAGAAAGAAACAGACGAAGCAGTTCGTACTCCTTAAAGGTGAGACTGACCCGCGCGCCGTCCGCCGTCACGACCCTCTCCTCCTGATTGAGGCAAAGACCGCCCGCCGTCAACAGCTTTTGCTCATTTTTGGGCTTGCACCGACGCAGAACCGCCTTCACGCGGGACAGCATTTCCATCATGCCGAAGGGCTTGACCAGGTAATCGTCCGCCCCCAGATCCAGTCCCTGCACCTTGTCGAATTCCGTGCCCTTTGCCGTGGCTAAGATCACCGGAATGTCGCACAGCTCAGCGGATTCCTTGAGCCGACGGAGCAATTCGATGCCGTCGATCCCCGGGAGCATCACATCCAAAAGTATCAGCTCGGGCTTGATTTTTCAGGCTCCGGAGATCACGGCGGAATTAAAGGCAATTACAGTAACGGCCATACAATGGCTGAGCTCAAAAAAATCTATAAGAACATAACCGAAGACGGTATATTCACAACCTTAGCAGGCAGCGAATTGAACGCTAGGCAGGGACACGTTAACGCTTACGCCAAAACCGTTGATAAATACATGGCTTTTGTGACAGATGAGCCTGACAAGTGGGCCTTAATGGTTAATAATCCCTATCGTTATCCTCTGAAAGAATATAATGATGCCATTAATGACAATGAGGTAATGCTTATCCCGCACCATACTAATACGGATTCCTTTGTCAGCGGCGGGTTCGTCAACTCAGACGGGCTGCCTGCATGGGGCGCTATGCCCTGGCCATGTAACGGCAGTGCATACGAGCATGTTCGGCTCATAGAAATAGTGCAAACAAGCGGCAGTTATGAAACCGAGGATTATCAGGAAGGCTGGAAAATGAGAAAAGGTACAGGCACCCTTGGAGGAGCCGCCAGAACCGCCTTAACAAAAGGCTTCAAGATTGGCTTTTGCGGCTGTACCGATGCGCATAACGGTTGGCCTACAGGAAAAGTAGGCGGGGCGTTCTGTGCAGGCTTGACAGGTGTTTTATCTGATGAGCTTACTTCAGACGCTATCTTCGACAATCTGTATCAAAGATGCTGTTATGCAACTACCGGAGCCAGAATTGTTGCAGCAGCACGAATGGACGGCTGCTTGATGGGCA
>ERZ824600.4194-NODE-4194-length-12947-cov-2.951675_pt1 | contig 12947 bp, 10 predicted proteins | sample MGYA00519933_ERZ824600 | MGnify/ENA primary metagenome ERZ824600 (study PRJEB31778, sample SAMEA3449178) | human gut metagenome | biome: human gut; feature: human-associated habitat; material: faeces | place: United Kingdom | collected 2010/2012 ... | reverse complement strand
CCATCATCATTCCATACGCCATGCCCACAAACGCATAGCTGCACAGAATCGGAATCGAGCGCCTGAACGCCTCGCGCAGCGCCGCCTTCGTCATTCGGAATCCCTTCCTTCCTCCTCAATTCCCACTTAATCCATAGGCATTCAGTGAGACCACAAACGCCCCGTCCTGTCAAGCAAAGGAACGGTTATATGTTCCGTTCGGAACAAGCTTTGTCCCGGTCGCCTATTGAAATTCACCGCCGCCGCGTCTATAATAAATAATAGGAAGTTTCCATTTGAAAGGAAGGGACGGCAGTGATTACGCGGCTTCCCGATCTGACAACCATCTACACGGAAGAAGGCCGGCAGGCCTTCACCGGCGCGCAGGGTGCGCTTGCGGACGCGCGCTATACCCTGACGCTGAAGGACGATCTCCTTCTGGCCGAGCTGACGGCGGAGCAGACGCCGCTTTGCTATCTGCGTCTGCGCTGGCATTTCACGCCCGAAGAGAAGCGCGCGGAGCCCGTTCGCATTTACGGCGACGCGTGGGAGCGCGGCGGCGGCAACCTCGAATGGCGCGGCATCGTCCCGGAACGGTGCATGCCGTGGTTCGCGCTGGTTTCCAACGGAACCGACGCGGAGCAGGCGCGCGAGGGGCGCAAAACCGAGGGCTTCGGCGTGAAGACGCAGCCCGGCGCGATGTGCTTCTGGCAGTACGACGCGTCCGGCGTGACGCTGTGGATGGACGTGCGCAACGGCGGCCGCGGCGTAGTTCTGGGCGGACGCACGCTCCGCGCGGCGGAAATTCTCTTCCGCACCTATGAAAACTGCACGGCCTTCGAGGCCGGTCAGCGGTTCTGCCGCGAAATGTCGCGCGGCGCGCGCCTCCCGAAGCATCCCGTTTACGGCGCGAACAACTGGTACTACGCCTACGGAAACACCTCGCACAAGGAGGTGCTCGAGGACTGCGACTGCATCGCCTCTTTCTGCGAAGGACTCGAAAACCGTCCGTTCATGGTTCTGGACGACGGCTGGGAAGTTCTGCACCGGAAACCGGGCAACTCCGGTCCCTGGGACCGCGGAAATGAACGGTTCCCGGATATGCCCCGTCTTGCGGCCGAAATGCGGGAACGCGGCGTCCGGCCGGGGATCTGGTTCCGTCCGCTCTGGAACTTGGATCCTGCCATTCCGGAGTCCCTGCTTCTTGCGGAAAAGAACGGTTACGGACACCGCTTCCTGGATCCCTCCCAGCCCGGCGCCCTGGAAATTGTGCAGAACGACATCCGCCGGATCGCCGGATGGGGATTCGAACTGATCAAACACGACTTCACCACCTGGGACATCTTCGGCGGATGGGGATTCCAGATGAGACCGTGGCCCGCCGGAGGAGACTGGACGTTTGCCGACCGGTCCCGCACCTCCGCGGAAATCATCGTCGCACTCTACCGGGCGATTCTCGATGCCGCGGGCGACACCCTGATCCTCGGCTGCAACACCATCGGCCACCTCGGAGCCGGACTCATGCACCTCTCCCGGATCGGCGACGACACCAGCGGAAAACGGTGGGACAGAACCCGGAAAATGGGCATCAACACCCTCGCCTTCCGCCTCTGCCAGCACCGGACCTTCTTCGATATCGACGCCGACTGCGTCGGCATCATGGGCAACACCATCCCCTGGGAGCTGAATCTTCAGTGGGCCGAACTTCTCGCCAAAAGCGGAACGCCCTTTTTCGCCTCGATCCGTCCGGGCGTTCTCTCCTGTGACCAGCACGCCGCGCTGAAGCCGCTCTTTGCCGCAGCATCCAAAGGCGAATCCTCCGCACTCCCCCTTGACTGGCTCCACAGCACAACGCCCTCCGAATGGAAGCTGGATGGAGAAATCCGCCGTTTCGACTGGTTTTCCGATACGTGCGGCGGTCTGCCCGAATTCCTTCCGCAACACTGAGGAGCGGATCACTCCTCTTTTCCGGGAATGAAACGGATGAAGGGAGAGAAGCGCCGCATGAGAAGCGGTTCTTCTCTCCCTTCTTTTTCTCCTCCGCCGGACACGCGGGGAAGAGGGCTCTTTCTCAGAGCGATTTTCCCAGACGATACGCCTTTTCGGGGTACTCGGTCCTCTGCACCGCACCAACCGGCCAGACCCCCGGAGCGATCACCCGTCCGGCATCACTCCAGCCGAGATACTCCAGCAGCACCTCGTAATGATTCAGGATCGGCCCCTCCTTTCTGCGCGAATCGTCCGCATAGGTCATCAGCAGCACCGCTTTTTTCGGGACATGGATCAAGCCGTTGATCGAATAGAAGCGGTCGATCACCGTCTTGAGCTGCGCGGAGATTCCGAAATAGTACATCGGCGTGGCAAACACGACGGCGTCCGCACCGGGAAGATGGGTTCGGATGAATTCAAAATCGTCCTGAAACACGCATGGCCCGTTCATTCCGCACCGGTTGCACGCGATGCAGGGGTGGACCTTCCGGAACGCGCAGTCGAACCGCACGACCTCATGTCCGGCCTCCTTTGCGCCCCGGATCAGAAAATCCGCCAGCGTGCCGGAGTTGCCGTTTTTCCGGGGACTTCCCGTAAGAACAAGAATTTTCATTTTCCCTTTTCTCCCTGAAGCAGTTTTTGTTTTTTCCTCCGCTCCGCTCAGCAGCGACGCTCCGCCCAGAGCCGTCACAGCCATGGCGGCGGCCAGCGAATTTTTCAGAAATTCTCTTCGATTCATCACTCTTCTCCCGATCCGGCGGACCGGCCGGATCACTTCATTTTCATCTCCGGGACAAGCGGATTCTGATCGAGCAGTTCCAGTTTCCGCACCATCTCCAGCGAACGCTGCTTGTAGGTCCGGAAATGGGGCGTGCGGATATGTCGTTCATAGGCGGCGCGATCGGCATAAATTTCCAGAATGGTGATCCGTTCCGGACGCTCCTTCTCCTGCATGGAATACATCATTTCCACACCGGGCTCCTCCGCCATGGAGCGCCGTCCGCACTCGGCGACCAGCGCAAGATATTCCGGGATCCGGGCCGGATCCACTTCGATCCGCGAAAGACGGATGATTTTTTCTCCGGAAGAAGTGTTCATACTGTTTTTCTCCAAAGCATTCAGAAAATCGAGAGCGATCTGCAAACCGTCGCGGTATGCGTTCTCCATTCCGGGATAGGTCAGGAACGCGTGGAGCGTTCCGGGCAGGAGGCGCCAGGTCACCCGGACTCCTTCCCGGAGAAGACGGTCGGCAAAGGCGCGTCCCTGATCCCGGAGCACATCGCACTCGGCCGCCGCGATCCATGTTTCCGGCCAGCGGCGGAACTCCCGGGCAAGAAGCGGGGAAACCGACGGATCCTCTGCAAGAGTTCCGGGGGCATACGATTCGTTGAACGCCTCCATCAGAGAACGGTCGAGTCCGAATCCCCGCCCGAACTTCCGCCACGATTCCGAATTGTCGCTCTTCGCAAGAACAACCGGATAATAGAGCAGAATCCCCGCAATCTGTGAACGCAGTTTCCCCGCGGCACAGGCGGCAAGATTTCCCCCGGCGCTGTCCCCGGCAAGATAGATCCTCCGATACCCCAGCGTCTGAAGATGGCGGACCGCTTTCAACGCATCCTCCAGCGCGGCGGGCGCCCGGTGTTCCGGAGCAAGCCGATAATCCGCCGTCGCCACATCCACACCACTTCGCCTGGCAAGATCGCCGCAGAAGCGCGCGCTCCCCTCCAGCGAGCCGACGGTCCACCCGCCGCCGTGAAAGTAGAGCAGAACCGCCCCGCCGCGTTCCGGACGGGGGAAATAGAACCGGATCCTCTGTCCTTCCAGCGTCGAATTCTGAACCCGGACCCCCTCCGGCGCAGGCGAGTCCTTCCGCATGGACTCCCGGATCCGATTCAGCGGACGGAACGAACCGGCGAGCGCGGCACGGACCGCATCTGCCGCCTGCCGCCGGAGCGGAGGCAAGAAACGCGAGCGATTCTGCCGAGGGATTCTGCGCCGTCAGCACGAATCCCCCTGCCGCGACCGACAGAATCAGAGAAAAGACCCCTTTCCGCACTGCATTCACCGCTCCCTCCCGCGACTTATTTTCCGGCCGTTGCATCCCGATACTCCGCATCGGAGACCGGCTCAAGCCAGGTGTTCCGGTTCTTTTCGGGATTGCACTCGATTGCGAGATGGGCGAACCAGCTGTCCGGAGCCGCGCCGTGCCAGTGATCGACATCGGGGGGAATCTCGACCAGATCGCCGGGCAGGAGTTTCCGCGCCTTCTTTCCGCGTTCCTGATAGTAGCCGACGCCGCCGACCGCAATGAGCATCTGTCCTCCGGTGTGGCGGTGCCAGTTGTTCCGGCATCCGGGCTCGAAGGTGACATTGGCAACAGGCACATTGAGCCGCTTGTCGGACGTCAGAGGAGCCAGATAGGATTTCCCGCTGAAATATCTGGCGTAGGCAGTATTCTCCTTTCCGCGGGGGAAAGGCGTTGCGAAGCGGCTTTTCACCTCGTTCAGGATTTCCGCGATCTGCGCAGGGGTTACACCGTTGCGTTCCGCAATGGCGATATGGGAACGGAGCTGACTGTCCACATTCTCCATGCCGGCGAGAGCGGCGACGGTTGCGATTTCGCGGGTCCTCCAGTCGAGGTTGTCGCGTCCGAAGATATCCCCGAACAGATGGGCCTTGAGATACTCATCGATCGCCGGCGCGAATTCAAACAGGGCGCCTTTGACCGGTCCCCCGCAGAGTCTGGTCTGATTGGCACTTCCGAAGTCGATGCTCTTCCCGGCGGGGAGCGGACCCGGAAGTTTTCCGACGGCATCCCGGATTCCTTTCGCCTCGCGTTCCCGCAGCAGCTCCATCAGATTGCCGAGGGCATTCAGACTGCGGGGGAAACCGCAGTAGGCATACAGCTGAACGAGGATCTCCTTGATTTCCTGAATGGTCAATCCGGCGTCCAGCCCTTCTGTGAGCGCCTGTTTCAGCTCCGGCATCTCGCCGCGGGCGGTATACAGGGCAATTCCGACGATTTTCTGTTCTTTTTCATTCAACGTGTTCATATTTCCTTTTGCCTCCAGAGACGGGATTGTGCAGAAAAGAACCAGGATCATTCCAATGACGGCAATTCCGCGCATAATTCCACCTCACTTTGGAAGAGTTGCAATCTGATTGATCCACGCCTTCACCGCCGATTCGGCACTCCGGATTCCGCTTCCGAAAAAGGCGCCGCCTTTCGCAAACCGGGCGTTCGGAGAGATCTTCCGCATATCCCGCTCGCAGTTTGCCATTCCGCCTCCGCCGTGGGTCACGAACGGAATGATTGTTTTTCCGGAAAGGTTTTCCGTGGTCAGAAATGTCCGCACGGGGGGAGCCATCGTGCTCCACCAGTTCGGGGTTCCGAGGAAGATGACGTCGTACTTTGCCAGATCCCCCGCTTTCGACGCCAGTTCCGGACAGAATCCGCTCCGGCACTCCTTTTTCGCCTGTTCGACGCACGCATCATACTCTGCCGGGTACGCCTTTGCCGTTTTGATTTCGAACAGCGTTCCGCCGGTGATTTTCCGGATCTGTTCCGCCGCGACGCGGGTGTTCCCGCTCCACGAATAGTAGACGATCAGCACCTTCTCCGGCCGGATCGTCACTTTCTCCGCCGCGTCCCGATTCTCCGCCGAGCATCCGAATCCGGACGCCATTGCGGCCGCCATCACACACATCATTGCTTTTCGGATCATCTTGCCTTCCTCCCTGTTGAACCTTGCTTTTTTTCCTCGATGGAATGCAGCAGAAAATCAAGACAGTCGATTCGCTGCTGGTTCGTATGAATTTTCTGAAGAAGCGCTCTTCTCTGCCGCAGAAGCAGTCTGCGCTGCCCGCTTCTTCCGCCGTTGCGCTCCAGGAGCAGAAACTTTTCCGTCAGAGACGCACCGCATCCGGCATCTTTCAGATTCCGCAGAAGCAGAATCGTCTTTTCATCTGTGGGCTGTTCCGTTGTCAATTTCACCTCCTCCGGGAATCGTCTCCCGCTTTTCGAGATGAATATACCCCGGGTCCAGATAATAGCAAATACTTTCTTTATATAGCAATTCATGCTTGAAAAGCATAAAACAGAAGTTACAGTATCCCAAAAGGAGAAAGGAGACGGAAATGGAACTCAGACTGCTGCGTTATTTTCTTGCGGTTGCACGGGAGGGCGGCTTCACGCAGGCGGCGAAATATCTTCATGTCACCCAGCCGACCCTGTCCCGTCAGATTGCGGACCTGGAGGACGAACTCGGCCAGAAACTTCTGAACCGGGACAGCCGGCATATCACCCTGACGCCGGAAGGCCTTCTTCTGCGCAAGCGTGCGGAAGAGATCATGGCGATGGTGCAGAAGACCGAGGCGGAGTTCAGTTCCATCGGAGAAGCGGTCGCAGGCGACATCTACATCGGAGGCGGCGAGAGCCGCGCCATGGAACTTCTGGCCGATACGATCCGTGAACTGCATGACGACTACCCCGATATCCGCTATCATCTCTACACCGGGGTTGCGGGCGATGTCATGGATCGTCTTGACAACGGACTTCTCGACTTCGGAGTTCTGCTCCATCCGGTCGACGTTGCCCGGTACGACGGACTTGTCCTCCCGGTCCGGGACCGCTGGGGCATTCTGACACGCCGGGACAATCCCCTTGCGGCGCAGGAGAGCGTCACTCCGGACGATCTCCGCGGCGTCCCTCTGATCTGTTCCCGGTACGACCTGCGGAACCAGTCGGTCCGCAACCCCTACCTCGAATGGTTCGGAGGGAATTTCGACAAACTTCAAATCGTTGCCGTGCACAACCTGATCCACAACGCCTCCCTTCTGGTGGAACGAGGCATGGGCAGCGCGCTGACACTGGAAGGCGGAAACTCCGCACGGGAAACGCTCTGTTTCCGTCCCCTGAATCCGGCACTGGAATCCGGTTCCAGCATTGTCTGGAAAAAGTATCCGGTCTTCTCAAAGGCCGCGGAGGTTTTTCTCGAACGGATCCGGGAAAAATTCTCCGCACCGGACTCTTCCCAGCAGTGAATTCGCGTTCTCTCAGAACGGATCCGGAACGCGATAATCCTTTCTCCGCAGGAGGATGGTCCGGTCGACCCTGGATCCGTCGACGGAGCGCCACTCCTGCTTCAATGCCGCAGCGGAACGGAACATGGCGTGCCCGTCCGCATACAGCAGATTGGCGCCGTTTGCATGGGCCTCCCAGACGCCGGAAAAGAGCGTTTCCGGATTGAGAATATACGCACCGGATCCGAGGGGACGGGCCGTGGCATCGCTGCTGCCGAAACGCACGGAATCCGCCAGGAAGAAACATCCGCTCGGCTTGTACAGGCGGTTCAGTTTCAGGATGGAGGAGCTCCAGTCCCATGAACCGGACGCCGTCTTCAACCAGCTCCAGTGACCGTTTCCGAACTGTTTTTCAAACGTATCGCCCCATCCGCCGGTCCGCACGCCGTAGGTGAAATCCGAGTTCCTGTATTTGACCACGTTCTCCGGACAGAAATAGATGTGGGGACCGCTGCGGGCGACCTTGATTTCATTTTCCATGAAGAACTGCGCCCACTGATAGGATGCCGCACCGGAAGCGGCGGCCGTCACAGAGACTTTCCAGAGCGGCAGCACCTCTCCGAACGCGGTGGCATACTGGAGAAACAGCATGCCGACCTGACGCTGATTGCTGAGGCACGAAATACTGCGCGCCTTGCCTCTGGCACTGTTCAGAGCCGGCAGGAGCATTCCGGCCAGAATCGCGATGATCGCGATGGTGATAAGAAGTTCAATCAGAGAGAAACGTTTTTTCATGGTTTTTCCCTTTCCGTCTGATTCCGGGCGAAGAAGTTCAGCATCACCTGTTTCCGTTTAGTCTGCGGGACCATTTTCGAGATTTTCCAGTCGTCGGAATGTTCCAGACTCCATCCGTTCCAGCGTTCGCGGAACGTGTGATAGGTCCAGTGCCACTGGTACTCTTCGAACAGAGAGGCAAGATCTTCGAGATAGCGGAATCCGTTCGGGGCCCAGCGGATCACGGAGAATTCACCGCAGTAGATGATTGCGCCATATTTTTTCTGGAAGTCGAGAACGGGCTTCAGTTCACGCCGAAGCCTTTCGCGGTCGACATACTCCACGGTGCGGCCGTGCAGGCCGAAGAGTTCGACTGTTCCGGGATAGCGGATCGGATTTCCCTCCCGGATCCGCTTCATTCCGTCGCGCAGGCCCTGATGAGTGTAGACGCCGGGAACATAGCAGTGAAACTGATAGAGGACGTTTTTCAGCGGCAGAGGCTGCAGATAGCAGAACGTTGCCGCGCCGCCCCAGTTGTTGGATGCGACGATGACCGGCTTTTCGGGATCGATCCGGCGAATGGCCTCGGCCGCCTTTTTCTGCACCTCCAGATACCCCCACCGGCACTCGGCGGTCTGGACCGGCTCGTTCAGAAGATCGTAGGCCCAGACGGCGGGTTCATCCCGGAAGGTCTTTGCCGCCATCTCCCAGATCCGGATGAACAGATTCAGCCACTCCTCCGATTCGAACAGGCGGAATGCGGAGCGTTCATTGTCCCTGCGCGAAATATCGCCCGCGGTTCCGAAGACCTTCGGATTGGAGAAGCGTCCGCCGGGCACCCGGAACGTCATGATGATCCGGATTCCCCGCTTCCGGAATTCCGGACAGAGTTCTTTCAGCCGGCGGAACTGGCGCTCCATCTCCTGTTCGTAGGTTGCATAGTTCAAATTTCCCTCTTTTGTTCCGAGCCAGAGCCGGATCACGTTGACCTTCCATTCCGTCAGGCAGTCCAGCGCGGCGGGATCATCGAACACATAATACTCCGCCACGACTCCGCGCAGACGCGGGGTGTTCCGGACAGCAGGAGAGTATTCGCAGCGGAAGTTTTCGGGCAGATTCTGGCGGAGACGGAACACCTCGTAGGGATCGCAGACCTCCGCGCGGAGATCCTTGAACCAGGCGGTTCCGCTGCAGTTCTGGAGTCCGAAAATCGCGCTCAGGCGGATATTGTCGGCATAGAACGGAATCCGCCAGACGACTTCGGTCCAGTCGGAACTTCCGGTCAACCCTTTTGATCCTTTGAAATATGCGTCGTTCTTTGTTGCTCCCGCGAGCAGCAGTTTTGCATTGTGATACGGTTCCGAGCCGACGCGCCGGACGTCCTGCGTTTTCATCCGGAAGGAGAAGCGGATGGTCTTTCCCGCGACTTTGGAGCTGTCGAGAATGAACCGGACCCCTTCCGTCGCATTGGAAACCTTTGCATCATGGGGAATTGAGACCTTGACGATTTTCTCCTTCGCATCCCATGTCCCGTATTTCCCGCACCGGACCTCGGCGGAATCCAGCAGATTTTCCCCTGCCGTCCCCGTCGACACCGCGGCAAGCAGCACCCCCATCCACACAATCACCCTTTTCAAAACATCCACTTCCGCATCTCCTTCCTTTCCTGTTCTTTTTTACATTATAAGCGAAAAATACTTGAAAAACAACCCTGTAAAAAATATATTATAACCTAATTGTAAACCAAAATATATGAAAAATCAACCTTTGAATGAAACCAGTCCAAAACAGACGGATTTTTGAACGGCATCGTCCCTCCCTCCAGCAGCGTCTGGAGAACGGCGCCGAATTCTACTACCATTCCGACTGCCGGGAAACGCGCATCTACCCTCTTCTGTTTCAGCGTTCGGTGCGGGAACCGCTCTTCACGATGATTCTGTATGAGCTTCATGCACTTCAGGAGATGCATTATCGGAGGAGAAACGCGGATTTTTTCTCTCTGGAAGTGATCTGGTCCGGCTCCCTGCATGTCCGGCAGAATGAGCGGATGTTTCTTCTGGAGCCCGGCGTTCTGATCCAGCCCAACTCCGATGCGGAGGAGCTCACCGGCCCGGATGGATTCTGCATCAAGACCTCCATTGCCGTTTCCGGAACGCTTCTGCTTTCCGCGCTCAAAAGTTTCGGTCTGGACAAGACCGATGTTCTGACCCGTCTGAACTGGGATGAACTCCACCTTCTGCTCCAGCAGCTGAAGGAGCTCTCCGCCGTCACCGACCGGAACACGGAACAGGAGAACGGACGGCTGACCTTCTTTTTTGAGTGGTCAGACGGCTGTGAGGACTGGCGGAACAATCTGGATTTTCCGGCGGCGGTCTATAAGGAAACGGGGAAGCACTGGTATTGCCACCGGGGCTTTCTCAAGGTTTTTAAGGGCATATTGCCCCATATCGAGGAAAAAATCCGGCATACAGACGCCAAGGAGGTGCTGGTAGTGGGCTACAGCCATGGGGCGGCCATCGCTACCCTGGTCCATGAATATATTTTTTATAACCGCCCCGACCTGAGGGAAAACCTCTGGGGATACGGCTTTGGTTGTCCCCGGTGCTTCTGGGGCTTTCTCCCCTCAAAAGAGGTGCAGGGGCGGTGGGCCCGGTTTTTCCCGATCCGGAATATCGACGACCTGGTAACGCATTTGCCGCCGGCTGTCTTTGGGTACCGCCATGTGCATTCGGTATATACCGTGGGCAAAAGGGGAAAATACCGGAGAGTGGAGGCGCACCGACCGGAGAACTATCAAAGAGAACTGAAAAACCGGAAGGAGGTTCGGCAGGAGACTCTACAGGAAGCCCGGCAGAAAACCAGACAAGAGACACGGCAGGAACTCCGATCCACGGAAAAACCAAGGTAGCCCATTGGAAGAAACAGCTCCGGGCGGGAGTCTTGGCGGAGGCGGGGGTCAAGGACCCTTTGGATGCCCGGAGGGCTTGGACTCAACGGTTGCTTGCCCGCCTTTTTTGGTTGTTCTTCAAAAAAACGCAGACGCTTTTCGGCATCCTGCCGCCTACCAAAAAGCAGAGCCTTTTGCACCTTTCACGGTGCCGAAGGCTCTGCAGTTTTTTGGACTTTTGCTCGGGTCTTAAAATCATCCGGTCCTTCCTGCTTTTGAAAAAGCGGAGCCGGGAAAAGAAGCGCCCAAGAAGTTGGAGGAGGAAGTAAAGCGGTTATTTCACCACGATATTGACCAGTTTTCCGGGGACAACGATCTCTTTGACAATGGATTTGCCCTCCAAAAGCGGGGCGACCTTCGGATCGTTCTTGGCGGCGGCCAGCATCTCTTCTTTAGAAGCAAGTCTCTGAAGTGTGATCGTCCCCCGGAACTTTCCGCAGATCTGCAGAGCGATGTCAATGGTGTCCTCGATCGTTTTTTCTTCGTCATATTCCGGCCAGGCCGCTAAGGAGCAAAGTCCCTCAAAGCCTTCCTGCTCCCAAAGCTCCTCGCACAGATGGGGTGCAAAGGGACAGAGCAGCCGGAGAACCACCGAAAGCTCCTCCTTGGTCAGCGACCCCAGCTTTTCGATTTCGTTTTGCAGGGTCATCAATGCGGCAATGGCGGTGTTGAACTTCATTTCCTCAATATCGGAGGAAACCTTCCGGATGGTCTTGTGCAGAAGGGTGGTCAAGCCCTTGGTTTCGCCTTCGCCCTTTACTCTGGAGGGCAGGTCGGCCACCCGCTCTAAATACCGTTTGCAACCCTTCACCGAGCTGTCGCTCCAGGGGGCGGCGGCACCGTAATCCCCCATGAAGAGCACATAAGTGCGCAGGGTGTCGGCACCGTACTGCTCCACCACATCCAGAGGATCCACCACATTTCCGAGAGACTTGGACATCTTCACCCCGTTGGCCCCCAGAATCATGCCCTGGGCCGAACGCTTGGAATAGGGTTCCTTGGTGGGCACCACGCCGATGTCATAGAGGAACTTGTGCCAGAAGCGGGAGTAGAGCAGGTGCAGCGTGGTGTGCTCCATGCCGCCGTTGTACCAGTCCACAGGGCCCCAGTACTGCTCCGCCTCGTGAGAGACAGGCTCATGGTCGTTGTGCGGATCCATATAGCGCAGGAAGTACCACGAAGAACCCGCCCACTGGGGCATGGTGTCGGTCTCGCGCTTGGCGTCGCACCCGCACTTGGGGCACTTGGTATTGACCCAGTCGGTCATCTTGGAAAGCGGGCTCTCGCCGTCGTCGGTCAGCTCGTAGCTGTCCACCTGCGGCAGGACGAGCGGCAGTTCCTCCTCGGGAACAGGCACCCAACCGCACTTGGGGCAGTTGACAAGGGGGATCGGCTCGCCCCAGTAGCGCTGGCGGGAGAATACCCAGTCGCGCAGCTTATAGTTGACCTTTTCGCGGCCCCAGCCCTGCTCGACGGCATACTGCTTCATCGCGGGGATCGCTTCCTTGACGGTCATGCCGTTGAGGAAGCCGGAGTTTACCATAATGCCGGTGTCGTCCTTGAGCGTGAAGGCTTCCTTCGTGATGTCGCCGCCCTCGACGACCTCCACGATGGGAAGGCCGAAGGCCGTGGCGAAGTCCCAGTCGCGCTGGTCGTGGCCGGGAACGCCCATGACGATACCGGTGCCGTAGCCCATCAAAACGTAGTCCGAGACGAACATCGGCACGACCTTACCGGTCGCGGGGTTGATGACCTCGATGCCGTCGAGACGAACGCCGGTCTTGTCCTTATTGAGCTCGCCGCGCTCAAAGTCACTCTTGCGGGCGGCGGCAGCCTGATAGGCCTCGACCTCGTCCCAGTTCTTGATGAGATCCTTCCACTTCTTGAGCATCGGGTGCTCGGGAGAAATGACCGTGTAGGTCACGCCGAAGAGGGTATCAACGCGCGTGGTGTAAACGGTGACGTCATCGCCGGTGTTGGTCTTGAAGGTGACCTCCGTGCCGGTAGAGCGGCCGATCCAGTTGCGCTGCTGGGTCTTGACGCGTTCAATGTAGTCGACCTCGTCAAGATCGTCGATCAGGCGGTCGGCATACTTCGTGATGCGCAGCATCCACTGGCTCTTTTCCTTGCGGATAACGGGCGCGCCGCAGCGCTCGCACACGCCCTCGACGACCTCTTCGTTGGCAAGCACGCACTTGCAGCTCGTACACCAGTTGACGGGCATGGTGGTCTT
>ERZ824600.4191-NODE-4191-length-12954-cov-7.169238_pt1 | contig 12954 bp, 9 predicted proteins | sample MGYA00519933_ERZ824600 | MGnify/ENA primary metagenome ERZ824600 (study PRJEB31778, sample SAMEA3449178) | human gut metagenome | biome: human gut; feature: human-associated habitat; material: faeces | place: United Kingdom | collected 2010/2012 ... | reverse complement strand
AAACCTTGTCTCTTTTTATCCCTTTTTGAATTTGCGCAATTTATTGTACCTTATCGAGCTAGATCTTGCGTGCGTTAATCGCTCTTTTTACTTGCAAATAGGATAAAATCGTTATCACGTCTAATCCCATGACTCATCTTCACAATCATATTCCTCATATTGAATATCGAATTCTTCGCTTTCAATTTTGCTAATCACTATCTTTTTGGGGAACCCAAAATCATACAAAGAAACCACATCTGAAAAATACCCGTCAATATTCATCACTGTATCAAAGTAATTCGTCGATTCTATAATCTGAGAGAAGATATCCCAACTTACTACTGGAATGTGAGTCACCCCATATTCCCCAATGAAATAGCTACTACTCGTAATTACTACAGGAATAACTTTTTTGATGTCTTCTTTGCTTGCAACAAACCCATCTTTCTTTAAGATTGAATACAGAAGATTGGGATCCTCTGAAAATTTTGACATTGAGAGATTTATTTGGGCAACTGCTTTGTTTATTGTTTGTTTCGCCTTCCAAATATCATATCTTGTGCGTCCGCTATTAGCAAATTTAATCTGCCCTATAATAACAAGCCCTTGGTTATATGCGATTAAGTCAATATCCGTTTTTGTCTGGTTTTCTCCTTTGATTTTTATCGATGACGGTTTTACTTTCCACCCTGTTTTTCCAAGCATTGATCTAACTAATTCTTCGTATATTTCTTTTCCGAATTTATTTGCATTTTTGCCAGCTTGGCGCGATTCTTTGGCGTTCAATGATATTCTTTTGGCTAGTTCAACTATGTTTAAATCAAAATCTAATTGCCATCGTCCAACAACAATATCTTCATCTACGACAATAAACGTATTTTTAAAAACATCATCCCCAACGACTAATCTATAGCAATCATTGAAAACCTCATCACTAATCACATCTCCCCAAAGCATTTTTTCTCGAATATAAGATTTTGTGATTACTTTCATGGTTTGAGAAGAACAGAAAAACAAGGTCAAAAATTGCGTATATATGGAAGTCAAAATAGAGAGGACAAACGATTGATACTCACCTGTCAAAAAGAAAAATAAATCCGTTTGATTGCGATTAACAAATTGTCGTTTTAACATTTGCATAGCCACTTCTTTATCAGAATCAGCCACTCCAGTAAGACGACAATATTTGCAAATAATACATTTATAAAACGATTCTATGTAGCCATCGTCCTCGCTATATCTCTTCTTAGCAATGAGATTATCGTATTTATTCCCACACTGCAGCCCGTATTCGAATTCGGGATTTGTAAGTTTCAATACCATGCTAGGAACCTGATCTATAGTAATAGACTCTATAAGCTCACTTCCAAAGCTAATTGCATCATATTTTTCGATGAGCACACCGTACTTAATGGCATCTTGGTATATCAAGAGTAAGCTGGGTCTACTTCTTGAATATATATTTTCTAAAGAAATAGAAAGCTGATAATTGATGGATGAGACATCATTTTTAAGACATTTTTTAGCAATAGATAGAATAACATTCTTAGCTGTCCCAATTATATCAGGAGTTTCATCAACAAATCTTCCCATACAATAATAGAAGACTGTTAGTGAATCCGGGAAATTATCAGTCACACTATTTTCTATCCTATGTGCTATTATATCTCCAACTGGAATGAAAGCCTGAAGAAATAAATAGGTTTTTTCAATGTGATCCTTATGTTGTGGTATCTTATTTCCAATAAGTTCAATCAAGTCACTTTTCTGTTTCTCCGACATCTTCTCGTTTCGATAAATCTTTTCAAGACCTTTGCGAGCCATTAACGACTCAAAGTGCGTGCAATTAATATTGTCAAAAATCATTTTAGCGCAATGTGTGTAATCTGATTTTGCCAGAGACTCAATTATTGTTGAAAAATTCTTCATATGGCCTCCTTCCTGCAATGCGCCATATTAATCAGGATAATTTATCGATATCGAAAAAAGAAATTCAAATTAATCTAGATTAAGACATAATTTTCTACTAACACCTATAAACTTATCCCATATTGAGCAATTCCACAGACGATACATTTGGCAAACATTCGATAATCGCTATTTATCCAACTACAAGCTTATTTGTCTTCTTCAAGAACTTCGCCGGGATCGGTCTATCCAGTTTCCAAGTGATGTTCATCGGTGTGGAGCCCTCGTGTTTTACATAGTTTGCTGTACCGAGATAGGTATAAGCCTCTGCACCACCCGTGATCCGGTCAGACTTGAACTCACGGACGAACAGCAGCACACGGCTTCCACGCGTCCTGTGGTTAATGTAGCGTTGGCCAGTGGGAGAATCTGCTGCTGTGGTGCTCTGGCTCTGCCAATGGAACAAGCTCTCGTTGATGGAATAATCGTTGTACATGGTCGTGGGTGAATAGTCCTTATCGGCCTTATTCAGCGTCACAAAGAACACATCCAACTGCTTGTCCGGCAGCCATTTCACACCCTCACGCACGGTTGCAGACTTCATGAAATCCATGGCAACCAGAAGCTGATCACGGGTGTAGGTACAATGCAAATCCAATGGGCAGTCAAAGCCCAAATACACTGGCTCATCGATAAAGTCGATTTGCTCATACCGATATTGGAGCAGACTAATCAGTTCCGATATCAGTGTCGGACTGTCGGACAGTGCATAGAGGTTATCCAGCACTTCTTCATCGTCCCAGCTATTTGCTGTTTTGGACCAAACGGTCACATAAAACATCTGCAGCATTCGTTGCTCCACCGGAGGCAAGGCGGCAAAATTTACGTTATCCAGCCGGGGCAAAAGATCCAGCAGGAAGGCAATCCAACGGCGGGAATCCACCACTGCGAACCGTGCAAATGCCTTGGTCATGGTCTCCTCCAACGGCTCGCTAAAGTCCTCCATTACATCCGCACGAGCGCACAGCCGAGAGAACGAGGAGAATTTATAAATGGCTCTGGGGTCCAGATGATAATAATCCAGGAAGTTCTTAAGATTAAGCTCCAGGCCAGTATCTTCCTCAAAAGAGGCAATACGAGCCACCAGTCCGGCACTGTTGCCATAGGACGCCCGGATATTATCCAGGATATATTTTGCGGCTTTCTTCTCCAACTGGATGTAGCAACCCTTGGGCACGGAGATAAAGCCGTCCTTAATTTCGCGGGTCACGCTGCGGGTGGTGTTGCTGAGCAGCGCCGCGAATTTATCTTCAAAGTTATATTTCTTGTTTGCCTGGCCGATGAAGTCCAACACGGTCAGGCATTCTTTATCCTCTGCCAAGCGCAGGCCACGGCCCAACTGCTGCAGGAAGATGGTCAGAGACTCGGTAGGACGCAGGAACAGAACGGTGTTGACTTCAGGAATGTCCACACCTTCGTTGTAAATATCCACGACAAAAATGAAGCGCACTTCACCGGCCACCAAGCGCTGCTTGGCGGTTTTTCTTTCTTCGTCGGGGGATTTTCCGGTCAAGAACATGGAGGGAATGCCATGCTCATTGAAGTAACGACACATGAACTCGGCATGCTCGATGGAAACGCAGAAGCCAAGGCCCTTCACGTCGTCAATGTCGGTAACATACTTCAACAGAGAGCGGACCACCAAATCGGCACGGCGATTGGCCATGGCTCCGCTGAGCGTGTAAATGCGGGAAAGCTCACCCTTATCGTAGCCGCCAGCGGCCCATCTTAAATTGTCCAGATCCACGTTATCTGTAACGCCAAAATACTGGAACGGGCACAGTAGTTTTCGGTCAATGGCCTCGGGCAGGCGTATCTCCGCCGCGATGCGGTTATTGAAATATGGCAGAATACTCTTGCCGTCCATACGCTCCGGGGTAGCCGTCAGGCCAAGCAAGATCTGCGGCTTGTAGTGGTTCAGCAAATCTTGATAGGTACGGGCGGCAGCATGGTGGAACTCGTCCACGATGATGTAGTCATAGAAATCCGCCGCAGTCTTTTTGTCAAAGTCCTGGGAGTTGAAAGTCTGAATCGAGATAAACAGATTGTCGATGCTGTCAGGCTTGTAACTGCCCACGAATATCTCGCCAAAGTTGGCGTCCTTCAGTACCGCCCGGAATGTGTACAGACTCTGCTTCAGAATTTCCTCACGATGGACAACGAACAGCAGCCGACAGGGTTTGCCGGGGTTCTGCTTGCGGAAACGCTTATAATCTAAGGCAGAAATGACGGTCTTGCCGGTGCCGGTGGCAGCCACCACCAGATTGCGGGTGTAACCGCGGACGGTACGCTCTGCCTCCAGCTTGTCCAAAATTTCTTGCTGATAGGAATAGGGCGTGATGTCCATGGTGTAGACTTCGGCGTTGTTGGTGTCGAAGTATTTTTCTGCCTTCAGCGCTCGGGCAAGGCGCTCCTTCTGATCCTCGGAGTAATACTCAAACTCGTTGGAGTTCCAGTAGCTCTCAAAGGTAGCTGCGATCTTGTCGATAGTTTCCGGAAGGTCCTTCTTTGTGACCTTTACGTTCCATTCCAAGCCGCTGGAAATAGCAGCATTGGAGAGATTGGAGGAACCGACATAGGCGGTCGTGAAGCCAGTGTCACGGTAGAACACATAGGTCTTGGCATGGAGGCGGGTCCGCTTTGTGTCATAGCTGACCTTGATGCGAGTATTGGGCAGCTGACGCAACTCCTCGATGGCCTTTACATCGGTTGCACCCATGTAAGAGGTTGTGATGATGCGCAGTTCGCCACCATTTTGAGTAAACTCCCGCAGCTCGTCCATAATGAGGCGCAGACCACTCCACTTGACGAAGGACACCAGCATGTCAATGCGGTCCGCAGAGACGATTTCCTTTTTAAGTTCGGTGTACATCTGAGGCTCATGGATCGCACCGGTAAACAACGAGCTCTGGGCGATAGACGTCTCAGGGCGGCTGATATCCTCCGCAGTCTTACCCACTGCCAAACGGGGATCGGACTTCCGTAAAAGAGCAAGAAGCTGCTCTGCGCGCTGGTCAACACCCAGCGCGGCAAAGTCAGCTTCTTGTGTCGTGTTTTGAATGAGGGAAACAATCTGGTTGGTCAGAGCGATTTGCGCAGAGATATCTCCGCCATTGTTCAGTACGTTATCCAAGCCCTTTTGAACTATGTCAGACAGATACTGCGCCAGCACCTTAGAGGCTTCCGCCTTATCAATTGGCGCAACAGCCTTACGGGCTTCTGGAATCTCAGAAAGCTCGCTGTTCAGGGCGTTATTGATGATCTGCTCGTAAAGACCTGGATAGAGCATAAAAAGCCTCTCCTTCTTTGTCACTTTGTCAAATTGTACTACGCTATTAAAATCTTATATCAGCTGAATCTCTTTACAAGTTATCATCCAGTCTACACAAATGGTTGTAAAAATCCTTTGTGTAACGCTTCTCATTCTCTAGCAACTTAGCTCCTCGATCCAGATGCGCCTTTACCAAATTAGGGAAATAATCATCCTCACGAACAACCCTACCTTCGTTCTTCGCAATAAGACAACGAAACAGCAAATCGTGATCGCCAAAGATAACTTGCCGGCTCAGTTCAAGCCCGTTATTATCAGTCTCAAAATCTGAAGACATAAGGGAGCCTTTCTTTATAGACAAGGCAATTGCCAATTTAGAAAGAATAAATGGCTGTAAATTCAATGATTGTCCCAAGGAACTAAAAATTTCTTGAGTTTTTGATGATGTATGAAGTTTATTGGTCATTTTAGCTCCGACCTCCAAAGTACGTATCTGTAAGGATTTGTGTACTGCCATCCAGAGTGTGCTTCAATACGAAAGTATTGGATAGAATATCAGATACCCTCTCTTGGTAATCCCCAACAATTTCTTCATCGGTGGAAAGAATAATAATCTGACCATTTAACTTTGTAAAGAAATTAGTGAGGATATTGCTACGGTGTTCCTTGTCAATTCGCGCAAACGGTGTATCAACAATATAGGGAACGTTGATTTTATTCAACTGAGACAGACCATGATACAATGCCATAATGAAAATCTGCTTTTCTCCAGCGGAAAGCTGTTGCTTAACCTCGACAGGAAGCTCAAATTCCTCTTCTCTTGCGAGTATTTTATCTTGTAGAACCTCATATGCGTAAAGACCAATTTGTGCAATTAAGTATTCTACCCCATTTTTTGCAATCACTTTTTGGATGTCACTTGCCTTGAAGCACTTATTTTTGTATGGAAGAACATTTAAGTTTCCATCAATGTGAATGCCATCGATCAAATCAGATTTATTAATCAAACTTGCAAAGCAATGGCGAAATCCTTCTTCAACGGTTCGGATACTCTTTTGGTAAAGAATATGCTGAAGTTCATTAAATGCCAAAAGCGCACGGGCCGAAATATCATTAATGGATTGCTTTTTGAGAAGCGTCTCATAGTTATTTCTTGCTTTGCTCAGCCTCGCTGCAGAAACAGCCTTTTGTTCGCGAAGGAGATTGAGTTCTTTTTCTGTTTCAAGGAGCTGCTGCATAAATGCAGTCTTTTTCTCGTTTAAATCGCTTTTTAACTGCAGATATTCATCATAGTTATCAACACTGCTTCGCTCCATCTTTTTTCTGATTCGCTTAACATGTGCTAAAGAGGCATTAATGTCATCCGTTGTAGATTGGATGCGCCTTGTATCAAATGCAAGCAAAGCGTTAATTTTTGATGTAAGCTCAAATCGATCATAATCCGAAAGGTTCAAAATCTGCTGAACGTGGGAGGTATTGCTTGCGTATTTTGCTATCTCACCAATCACTTCATTAGAAATGTGATCCGCGGACGAAATGCCAGTTCTGCTAAGCACTTTGGATATAATGGAATGAATTTCGGGGGTGTCAATCGTGCTCTTCAAATTAGCATCAATTTGCGCTTGATGTTCTAAAGATATCTGCGCCTTGAGATCCTCCAGCTGAGATCTTAAGATAATAAAGGGGAGGACGTTGTTCGCAACATCCTTGAGCCACTTGCGGTTGACTTCTCTTCGTATCTCTTCCTTGGAAATCTGATCTTGCATAGACCGCCATTCTTTTTTAGAAATACCGCCGCCTTTAGAGTAGGTTTTTTCCAGTGTAGCAAGCTTTTGGTCGATCAAAATAATTTCGTTAGAGATATCTTTATAGTCTTCTTCTGCTCGTTCTATACGTTGACCATTGAGATTATCTGCAGCCAAACTTTGATCGTATTCCTTAGACAGTTCTTCGCTTCCATTTGCTTTACTTCTGGAAATTCTCCTAAAATTCTCGCGAATAATTTCCATTGTGTCCAAGCCGCAAAGCTTCAGGAATGCATCTTTAAAATCCGAGTTCTTGCTACTATTAAATACAAAATCGCTGATTCTCTCTCCATCAAAAAAATAGAATCGGAAAAGATTTGGCGGAAGCATTTGCAGCAAATAGCTTTCAAAATCGCTTCGCTCTGTTTCTGATAAAGCAACTCCGTTTTTATAAATGACAAAAGACTCACTTATTTTCTTTCCAGCAACCTTCCAAGATCTAAAGAAAGTATATGTATGATTATCTTTTCCGTCATCAAAAAGCAGATCTATTACAACTTCTGCCTCTCCAACTTTTTTAAGTTTTTCATTGGTGTTGATGATTTTTTCAACCTCGGCATAGTAACGAGCATTATTGGACTCAAAACCATAGGCAACACAACCATACAAACATATCTTAATTGCGTTAAACAGCGTTGTTTTGCCTGCTCCGTTTTTCCCGCCAACAAGAACCATCCGCTTGCTCAAATTATTCACGTCAAATTTGAAACAATTCTCATCAACATAAGGACCGATATTTTTAATTTGTATGCGTTCAATCTTCATGTTTCAATGCTCCCTCGACAGAATCAAAGTGCAACCACCCTTGCCCAATAATACTGTCAAATGCCTTCTGCATTTTATTGTTCTTGGTGATATGTTTGTTGGTATCTACAGAGACGATCAGCTTTGTAATGAGTTCCACGGGGATATCGTATTTTTCAGCAATAACCTTAATAACACTGATTGCCTCATCATCAAATCGCGGTGTTTTGTAATCATCCCAAGGAAGCTTTTTACCTTTGACTTTGTAGTATGTATCAACCAACATACGGCAAGTTAAGTCGCCTTCTTCATCCCACATGCGATCAATTGCCTTAAGCTCCATCTCTGTTATTAGCTCCATGCCGGTTTTGTTTTCTAACTCAAGCAGCTTTTCAAGAATTTGGCATCTAGCATCCAAAGTGAACGGACCCATGCCAAATGTTCCATCTGCTTTTTTATACACAGCACCATTTCTTCGCTTAGAGTCACGGAGCTGACAATCATCTCGCATTCGCAATAATTCATTTCTAAACTCTCGTAAAGGAATCAGTTCTTTTGCTCCGCGATCAATAAAGTTTTGCAGAGATTTATCCTCTCGTACCATCGTGCAACACCAGCATCCAAATCTGGAGTTACCGGTAACTGGAATCTTTTCTCTATCAACTTCGCCCAGTACGCTTTGCTCTTCTCCGAGGTTCTTGCCCTGGTAAAGATTAAACAGGTACTTCATATCGCTGCCCCAAGGGCTTTTGCAAGCGCCTTTGAGCAAGAATTCCCAAACAAGTGCATTCGGAATTTCAGTAATAGGATTGTAAACATATGCATTCGGAATATCGTTATGCATATTTAAGAGTTTACCTTCAATTTCTCGGGCTGTGATTGTTTTCAATCGAGTCAGACTCTCGCCTTTTCTCACACCTAACAGAATAATGATTTCTCCACTTTCCTTAATGCGCTCATTGACAAAGGCGTTCATAGGAGCAATTTTCAGACGGTCAGTACACCAACGAAAACCGGGGGGTTCTGGTGTGGGATATCCCAATCCAATCACCCGGCTCCAGAAGGTCTGCTCTGGCTCTGGATATATAACAGTAGCTTTGATATTTAAACGGTCGCGCTTGGCCGCTTCGTTAATACTGTTAGACGACGAGTGCATATAATTCTTTACAATGGGATTCTCAACCATTGTGTCAGATGTAATGACGTGCACGGTCTTGTTCAAAGTGGCTCCCGCATTCTTCAAACGCTTCATGGCCTCATAGACCAAACAGGTAAGCAGGGTTGAGTCTTTGCCACCGCTGTAGCCAATAAGCCATGGACGACTGTCGTGCTTGTACACGACCATTATTTCTTTTATGATATCTTCAAAGACTTGAAACTGTCCGGTATATGGCATAGTATTATCCTCTCATCTTTTGCTCTTTCTTTATTTCTTCTTCGCTAATGGGAAGAGAAAGGAGCCGCTTAATTTGGATGTACGTAAGAAATATTCCTTGTTCATTTCGGTTGATTTTCCCGTTTGGCTTTATCGCTCGATTCATCCAGCATTCTTCGTTATTACGCAACCAGTCAATCTTTCTTAGCCCCTTTAAGGATTTTTCCATATTGATCGCAGGGGAAGCGCAATAGAACTCACCTAATCTACCAAGCGCCAAAATAATAAGGCCCTGTGTCGTGATGTAATCTTCACGCAGACTCTTTTTACTCAACTCACCATTGTCCATCTCGTTCCATGCGCGCATGTTCGATACAACGCCGTTCCAGAATGCATATATCACTTGTTCTGCATTCCTAGTGTCCTTGGCTATTTTATATATTCTTTTGTTAGCCTCATAGAATGTGTTGAGTGTGAATATATTAGAAGAGTATTTACTCAAGTTATCTTTTTCCATGTCGGTATACTTTCTAAGAAAAGGAATCGAATCAATCGTCTTCTTGGTGAGTAACGCAACCGGATCTTTGGACTCATACAATGTATTCAACGATTTAGACGTAGTAACAGCGTGTTTATTTAGGTCGGTAAACATTTGCTGACTACGCTGGAGTCCCTGGTCTCTATAGAGAACAATGGATATTGTCTCCTCTTTGAGACTTTCATCTTCCGCTATGGCAGCATCGATAGCCGCCTTTCTGTGCTGACCATCATTGATTAAGAAAGATGCATTCATGTCAATTTCAAGAATCCCAGTATTCTCATTTTCTTGATTCGCCACAAAACGTAGCTGTCCGTCAACGGAAGCTGCCAGTGCAGAAAAAACATACGAAGTTCGATTCAACAATATATAATCACGTATTTCCGGAATGCGCGTTTCGTTCAGTCTTCTTTGGGCGCGATGCTCCGCTGCCACATCGCTATAATCGGTGGCAAAAATCTTGCTCATAAGGCCAAGAGGAATCATGCAAATATAATACTCTTTTCCAGCCTGATACCCCTTAACTGCAGGAAACTGATACTTTAACATAGTTGTTCCTCCGATATACGTAAGTATATATCAAAACAACTGTTTCGTCAATAACGCAAGCTCTAATACTACTGACTTGAGGTGTAAAAGCAGGGTGCCAAATGGATATATATAATAAGGATATAGGGAGCGCGCACCCTCAAGAAAGGAGGTTACACCCTATGAAAAAGCAGCCAGACAACAGCAAAATCACAGCTTTATACGAACGTCTTTCCCATGACGACGAGCGAGCCGGGGAAAGCGTGTCAATCGAAAATCAGAAACGCATTTTAGAGGACTATGCCCGCAAAAATGGCTTTACGAATCTCCGGCACTTCACAGACGACGGAGTGCGGGGAACGACGTTCAAGCGTCCGGGACTGGACGCCATGCTTGATGAAATCCGGGCGGGAAATGTGGCTACCGTTATCATAAAAGACCAGAGCCGTATTGGGCGTGATGTTGTGGAAGTGGGGCTTTTGAAGCGCACCTTTGACGAGTACCATGTGCGCTTTATCGCCGCCAATGATAACCTTGATACCGCCAACGGCTTTGATATTATGTCGATTTTCCGGGACGTGATAAACGAGTGGTACGTTGCCGACACCAGCCGGAAGATAAAGACCGTTTTCAAGTCCAGAATGGAAAAGGGCTTGCGCTGCTCCGGCAGCGTCGCCTATGGCTATCTCCCGTCCAAAGAGAGCAAGGGCGAGTGGGTAATCGACGAGGAAGCCGCCGCCGTTGTGCGCCGTATCTTCCAGAGCGTGCTTGCCGGGGAAACAATAAACAGTATCGGGCGGGCACTCCGCGCCGAGAAAATCCCAATCCCGTCCGAACACTGGAAACGGCTGGGCGAGCCTGTCCGGGTCACTTATACAGACCCCTACGCATGGTCGGCTACCACTATCGGCTATATCCTCAAACGCCCGGAGTATATGGGGCGTAAGATATTAGGCAAGACCGTTTGCGAGAATTACAAGACCAAAAGCACCCGCAAGACCACGCCGGAGGAACAATATACTTTTGAGGGCGCAATCCCCGCCATTATCGACGAGGAAACATGGCGCACCGTACAGAAGATACGGGAAACGAAACGCCGCGCCCCCCTCCCAACCGTCTGACCGGGCTTCTGTATTGTGCGGATTGCGGCGCGAAGCTGACCCACCGGAACAGCCTTGTGCAAGGGAAATATATTGACGACGCTTTTACCTGTTCCAGTTACCGCCAGCTTACCCGCGACTGTACCATGCACTATATCCCTACTGCCAAAATGGAAGCCGCTATCCTTGCGGCGATCCAGCGCGTGAGCTGGTATGTGCAGAACAACGAAGCCGAGTTTGTGGAGCGCGTCCGGGAAGCGTCCGGCCTGCACCAAGAGCAGGCGGTCAGAGAATATAAGCAGAAAATCAGCAAGGCGCAGCGGCGGCACAAGGAGCTTGACGGGCTTGTAAAAAAGCTCTATGAGGGCAACGCCACAGGCAAGATACCCGATAAGCACTTTACCCGGCTACTTGCCGAGTACGACGAGGAACAGACTACCCTTGAAGCGTCCATGACCGAATGGCAGGAGCAGATTGAAAGCTGGAACGCCGACAGGCTGAAAACGGAGAAATTCATTGAACTTGTGAAACGCTACACCGATTTTTCCGAGCTAACTACGCCTATGGTAAACGAGTTTATCGAGAAGATAATCGTCCATGAGGGCGAGGGGCGCGGGAACAGCCGCCGCCAGCGGATAGACATTTATCTGAACTTCATAGGCGCGTTTGAAGTACCCGCCGAAATCGTCACGCCCATCGAGGAAGCCGAGCAGCGCCGCCAGCAGGAGGAACAGGCGGCAAAGGAAGCCCGTTCCCAAGAGCTTGCACAGGCGCGGTATGAGAAACGCAAGGCAGAACGGCGGGAGTTTACCGCCAGAAAGAGAGCCGGACTTCTCACGCCGGAGGAACAGGCAGCGGAAGAAATACGGCTGGAGAAGAACCGGGCAAGAGACAGGGCATGGAGGGAAAAACAGAAAGCCAGCCAGCCGGAAAAGCCAACAAAGCCCCATTCCCTAAAAGAACTTGCCGCCATGAAAAAAGCGGGGCTTCCCCTCACGCCGGAAGAAGCGGAGCGTCTTGCCTCCTACCGCCAGAGGAAGAATGAGGAAGTCAGACGTTGCCGGGAGCGCAAGAAATCCAGAGAAGCCGCCGAGGAAGCGGAGAAAGGGAAAAAGATTGCATGAGAAGATTGATTGACAATGGCACTACCCCGCCCGCCAGACCGCCCTATATCGGGCATTACGGACACTTGCGGAAAGCCTACCTTGAGGGCTACCGCCCCGACCTCTATACCGCCCTTGTTGCCAGCGAAAAACTATATGAGCATTGTGCGGAGATTGACGCAGCAGCGCGGAGCCGGATCGACCTTATCATGCCGGAGCTTGCCAAGAGCGCGGGAGCCACCGAGGAATTAAAAGCCGCCGCTCCTATGAAGTGGGTAGGGCTGATGAACGCTTGCAAGGCACAGGCGGAGGAAATCGTAAAGCATGAGCTAATCTATGATTGACGGTCAAGAGCAGGAAAAATCGGAAATCTTGCGATAACAGCCGCCCCGACGATACATTCCCCGTCCGGGCGGTTTTTATCGTCAAAAATGCCGTTTTCCCCAAGTCAAGAGCCGGGAAAAACACCCGAAAAATGCCCCTACTGCGTAACAGGGGCGCAGAAAGGAGAGTTTATGAGAACAGGGCTTACGAAGCAGG